>Ga0307380_10000035_pt1 | contig 239236 bp, 232 predicted proteins | sample UN3MG_FD_202239 | JGI IMG/M metagenome (GOLD analysis project Ga0307380, IMG submission 202239) | Soil microbial communities from Risofladan, Vaasa, Finland - UN-3 | ecosystem: Environmental > Terrestrial > Soil > Coastal area > Acid sulfate soil | place: Finland: Risofladan, Vaasa... | reverse complement strand
TCGATGCCACTGAACACTTGAATGCCATCCAGGTGTTCATTGACCTTTTTGATTTCCTCAATCTGTTGCCTTAGCCGTTCAATATCAAGCCCGTGGGCAATGCCCCGCCCGCCAGAATGGTCGGTGATGGCAATATACTGATAGCCTAATTTTTTTGCCGCCAGAGCTATCTCCTCGATGGAGTTATGCCCATCGCTCCAATCGGTATGCATGTGGAGGTCTCCCTTTATATCGGACAGCTCTACAAGCTTGGGCAAAGTTCCCTGCTCAGCCTTTTCTATCTCGCCTTGAGCCTCTCTAAGCTCAGGGGGAATATATTGCAGCCCCAGTCGGCGGTAAAAATTCTCCTCATCAGCGAATTTCTCCAGCTTGTCTGTGGCAATATCGGTGATGCCATATTCGCTCAATTTCAATCCTTGTCTTCGTCCTCGTTCCCTCAAGGAGATGTTGTGTTGTTTACTTCCCGTGAAATACTGAAGAAGCGAGCCAAAAGCTTCGTGCTCTACCATCCTCAGGTCGACCTGCAAGCCACCGGAGACAATGACGCTTGATTTGGTTGGTCCCTGGACTAAGACCTGTCCCACAATAGGCAAAGAGACGAAGGTATCCATAACTTTCTGGGGGTTCTCAGCGGTGCCCATAAGGTCGATGTCGCCTAATGTTTCTCGAAAACGGCGCAAGCTTCCAGCGTAAGTTAGATTTCTCACCCCAGGAACGGAGTTGAGAGCACTGAGTATTTCTTCGGCAGTGGGCAAAGCTTCACCGATGGGAATGCGTTGGTCTTTGCGGCGTGAAGCCTCGATTTGCTGGAGGATATTATTGGCGGTCTTTTCACCAAGGCGAAACAACCTGGCCACGCTGCCATCCTTTATCGCTTGTTCCAGGCTATCTACCGACGTTATACCCAGTTCGGCACAGAGTTTGTTAGCTGTCTTGGGTCCAATCCCCGGTATATCAAGGAGATTAGTTATCACCTCAGGAAACTCTGTTTTAAGTTTCTCATAGTATTCCAGTTTTCCAGTCTTCACCAGTTCGGTGGTCTTTTTGGCTATTGCATCTCCTACGCCGGGGATACTTTTCAAGTCCTCCCCTTCGTCAACCATAATTCTTATTTCCTTGGGGTAATGCTCGATAGCCCGAACTGCCTTCTGGTAAGCACGAATTTTGAACTGGTTCTCGCCTTTAAGTTCTAAGAGGTCGGCTATATCGCTGAATACTTTAGCAATAGCCGTGTTTTTCATCGGTTCTTAATCTTCTCTCTTATCCACTCCCAATCAGGCTCGCCATGGGCGAAGAAGGACTCGAAGTTAGCCTTCAGCCACTCGTAATAATCGTCCTCGATATACTGGCAAAAGGCTTCAAGAAGCTTCTCCTTTAATTTAACTCTGACCTAAGGGCCTCTATCTTTTCTTCAGAGTAACCGAACTTCTCAGTCATGACTTCGGTAAGGGCAAAAGGAGGACTGAGGCGGAACCTTCTACCTCTTAAAATTTGTCCATCTGTGCCCATCGCTCCAATACTATGGTCGCTGAAGGTGATAGAAACAAAATTCATTTTGCTAAACAAGCTCCGATACATTGGCCTTAGCCATAATGGTTTCCTATAACGGATTACAATATAAAGACCATAAAGGCACCAGTTTGCAATAAGGATCCAACTGTCGTTAGCCCTCTTTTTATAGTATAGGTGTCCATCCTTCCCCCCTTTAACCCGATAGGCATATTTACCCTGGTTAAGCGTGAACTCTGAACTCTGTTCGCTCAAAAGGATAGATGGAGCAAGCTCATGAATAGCGTCATCAGAAATGTCAAAGTTGTAAACTCCGGTGATAGCTTCATCCGACATTGCGTCAAACCTCCTATCCGAATTCAATTTCAGTTAATATAATATCGTTTTGTTCTTTAGTCACTCGATATTTTAGCAACCTGACTGTCTTTTCCTCTATCGTTCTTCTCTTCTGCACATATTCCAATACTTTGTCTTGAAAATCGAATGCAACGAGGACGCTTTGGACCATTTCACTATCACCATTAGCTAGCTTCCTTACGAGCCAAATTTCGTATTTAATGATCTGATTCAAATCTTCTTCAGTGCATATTCCTGTTTTTAGCTCGATGCAAGTAAATTTATGAAGGATATCAACACCGTCAACTGAGGTGACATGCGTAAGAAAAATATCCATTACTTTATTAAAAGAGGTAGGGACAAAGTTTAGAAAATCTCTATATTCGCCAATGATTTCCTTGAATCTACCATCAACAAAACTCCTCATAAACCAAGCATTTAAGAAGCCCTCATATCTTATACGTCCCCTACTATCTGATTCTAGGCTTAATGGCAGTGTGATATTACCTGCTGGGTACGGTTCTGGTATGGATGCAACTGAATGAAAAATAGGATTATTCCTTAGTAAAAGGCGTATTAAGTCTTTGCTTTCATCAGTGGTTATCGGATTGTGATTCTTTGCGCGGATAGCTCCTAAATCAAATGTCCATATCTTTCCCCTATCTCGCAAATCTAAAACATCACTAAGGGCAATTGGCTTTGAGAAATACCTAATTGAGGGTGCGAAGCAGATCCTATAAGGATACTTCTGGTCTTTTTCACCCCAAATATCAGTCTCGTCAAAGAACGGATGACTTGTTGCTTTCCACAAACCATATACTCCAATGTTTTTAACATAGAAGAATATGAAGTCTCCTGCTTTAATAGCTTCAGAACCAGCTATAATTTCCGAATTAATTCTCTCAAGTGGGTGAGAGGGAGCACCATATATTCCATACTTAAGACACTTATTAAAATGCTCTCTACTTACAAGTAGTACATGATTCCCCATACCTACACATCCCTTCCGCAGCAGTGTTTGTATTTCTTGCCTGAGCCGCAGGGGCAGGGGTCGTTTCGTCCCACTTTCTTACCCGCGATTACCGCCTGCTTTTTGCGGGGTGGCTCTTTCTTAACCAGGTTAACGCGGTAAATGTTGCGGGCGACATCATGCTGGATGCTGGCTAGAAGACCATCAAAGAGAGAGCGCCCCTCCCTTTTATAGACCACCAGCGGGTCCTGTTGGGCAACAGCTCGCAAGCCAATTCCCTGGCGCATATCCTCCATAGTGGTAAGGTGCTCCATCCATAGCTTATCAATGACTCGAAGCATTACCACACGCTCGATAAGGCGCATGTTTTCGGAGCCTATTTCCTTTTCCTTCTGCTCGTAAAGTCCAACGGCGTAATTGGTTAGTTTTTCGGCAATTTCTTTGCCGTCAATCTGAGATTGCTGCGCTGCCCCTTCGTTTCGCTCAGGGCTTCGGCTCACCGCAATGACAGGAGAAAGGCTGGCAATATCAGGTGGGGAAGGAAAGATGGTGGAAATATCTTCACGTAAGCCTGTTGCGTCCAGTTCAGCCATAGCATGGTCGAAATGAGCATCCACCAGACTTTGAATTTCATCGGTAATCATGGACATTATGTTTGCTTTGAGGTCAGCGCCGCTCAGTATTTTCTTCCTCTCAGCGTAAATCACCTCGCGATGCTGATTGACCACGTCGTCATACTCCACGAGATGTTTACGAATATCAAAGTTATAGCCCTCCGTCTGCACCTGGGCATTTGTTATTGCCTTACTGACCATAGGATGTTCAATGGGTTTATCCTCTCCCAGGCCGGCCCAGTGCATAAGCCCTCCGATGCGTTCGCCACCGAAGCGGCGGACAATTTCATCTTCTAAAGAGGCGTGGAAGCGTGAGCTGCCGGGGTCTCCCTGTCTTCCCGCTCTACCGCGAAGCTGGTTGTCAATACGCCTTGCCTCGTGGTGCTCAGTGCCGATAACATGAAGTCCACCGAGCTCGACTACCTTGTTGTGCGCTTCAAGCCATTCCTGCTCATCCCGCCCCTCAGGATTGCCGCCAAGGATGATGTCCACGCCGCGTCCAGCCATATTAGTAGCTACAGTTACTGCTTCTAAACGACCAGCCTGAGCAACAATGGCAGCTTCCTTTTCATGATGCCTGGCATTCAATATCTGGTGTGGCACGCCTTTCCTGGTTAGTAAATCACTTAAATGCTCCGATTTTTCAATAGAGGTTGTGCCAATAAGCACTGGTCTCTCCTGTTTATGCCACTGCTCGATTTCCCTGGCGACAGCTTCAAACTTGGCTTTCTCGTTCTTGTAAATCTGGTCAACGTGCTCGGTGCGAATCAGTGGCTCGTTGGTGGGTATAACCACCACTTCCAATTTATAAATCTTGTGAAATTCCTCAGCTTCAGTGGCAGCGGTGCCGGTCATGCCTGCCAGCTTTTGATACAGGCGGAAATAATTCTGGAAGGTAATGGTGGCTAAAGTAATGCTTTCCCGCTGTATCTTTACCCCCTCTTTAGCCTCGATAGCCTGATGCAAACCCTCAGAATATCTTCTACCAAACATCAATCTGCCGGTGAATTCATCAACGATGATGACCTGTCCATCCTTGACCATGTAGTCTTTATCCCTTCTGAACAATACATAAGCTTTAAGGGCATTTTCTAAATAGCGGGTAAGGAAATAGTTAGAGGGGTCATAAAAGCTGGGAGCCTTAAGCAATCCCGCGTTTCTAAGCATCTGCTCCATTCTGGTGGTGCCGTTTTCGGTGAGGGAGCATGCTCGTGTTCTTTCGTCAACAGTGTAGTCCTCGTCCTTCTTGAGACGGGAAACCAGTTGGGCAAAGGTGTAGTACTTTTTGGTGGCTTCTTCAGCAGGTCCGCTTATAATCAGGGGAGTACGGGCTTCGTCGATGAGGATGCTGTCAACCTCATCCACGATGGCATAGTTAAGCTCCCGCTGGACACACTGGGATAAGTCCAGAACCATATTGTCTCTGAGGTAATCAAAGCCGAACTCATTATTGGTGCCGTAGGTTATGTCTGCCTCGTAAGCCTGACGGCGGGTAATGGGACGGAGGTGTTTCCATTTCAGGTCTTCAGAATCAAAATCAGGGTCATAGAGGAAAGAAGGTGAAGGTTGGTCTGGAGATTGCATGGCATTGATGCATGCCACGCTTACTCCAAGGGCATGGTAAATAGGACCCATCCAGTTACAATCTCGCTTGGCTAAATAATCATTAACGGTGACTAAATGACATCCTTCTCCGGTAAGGGCATTGAGATAAAGGGGCAATGTAGCCACCAGCGTTTTTCCCTCTCCAGTTGCCATTTCAGCTATTTTGCCCTGATGAAGGACAATGCCGCCCATTAATTGAACATCGAAATGTCTTTGCTTTATTGTTCGTTTGGCAGCCTCTCTCACTGCGGCGTAAGCTTCAGGTAAGAGCTTATCCAGACCCTCGCCATCCTTTAGCCTGGCCTTAAATTCATCCGTCTTAGCTCGAAGCTCAACATCGGTGAGCTTTTCAAAGTCGGACTCGAATGAATTTGTCCGGTCAACCAAGGACTGAAGGCGGTTCAGCTCTTTTTCGTTGGAATCGATTAATTTACCAAGCCAGCCCAACATCGTCTGTAAATCCTAATTTCTAAGCTCTAAACAAATTCAAAATCTCAAGCTTTGGGCTTCGATATTGTTTGACATTTCGTGCTCAGGATTTCGTATTTCTTCTTTGCCTTTCAGCAAACTTCTTACTCAAACATGGCACCCACAGATGAGCCAGTGTGAATGCGGTGGATGGCCTCGCCAAGGAGTGGAGCTATAGGCAGGACGGTGATTTTGTCTATTTTTTTATTTCCGGTAACCGGTATGGTATCGGTAACCACAACCTCTTTTACCGGGCTGGAGGCAATTTTCTGGATAGCTGAACCGGAGAAAACAGGGTGAGTGCAGCAAGCATAAACCTCGGTAGCGCCATTCTCTAGAAGGGTATTTACGGTATTAAATAAAGAGCCAGCGGTATCGATTTCATCATCAACGGTTAAAGCACACATCCCCTGAACCTCTCCGATAACGTTGAGGGTCTCGGTGGCATCGCCATTGCCCAGGCGTCTTTTTTCCATAATAGCCAGCGGGGCATTAAGCTTGGCAGCGAAATCACGAGCCCGCTTAGAGATGCCAATATCAGTGGCTACCACTACCAGATTGTCGATATTTTTCTTCTGGAAATATTGACGGAGAATGGACAAAGCGGTTAGCTCATCCACGGGCATGGTGAAGAAGCCCTGAATTTGAGGGGCATGCAAATCGATGGTGAGCAACCTGTTGGCTCCTGCGGTAGCAATCAAGTCAGCGATTAAACGGGCGGTGATGGGCACTCTTGGCTGGTCTTTCTTATCGGTGCGTCCATAGCCATAGTAGGGCACGACGGCGGTAATCCACCCTGCTGAAGCTCTCCGAAAGGCATCGAGCATGATTAATAACTCAACCAGGCTTTTATTGACCGGCGAGCAAGTAGGCTGGACGATAAATACATCTCGCCCGCGCACATTCTCAAGGATTCGGACAAATATGTTCTCGTTGGAAAATTCGGAAACATCTACTTTGCCTAAAGGGATTTGTAGATAATCGCAAATAGATTGTGCTAAAGAGGGATGGGCATTGCCACTGAATACCTTTAATTCATCCATTGCTGCTTTATCCCTGCATTGTCGGGGTGGGAAAATGCTGACACAGTTCCACAACTTCCTGGCGAGTTTTGGTTATAGTATGTTCATCGTCGAGATGAGAAAGGACATCTGAGATCCAGAAAGCGATGCGTTTCATCTCTTCGGGCCCAAAACCTCTGGTGGTCACCGCCGGTGAGCCTACTCTAATGCCACTGGCAATTCGAGGTGGCTTGGGGTCGAAGGGAATGGCATTTCGGTTTACCAGAATATGGGCCGATTCCAGCGCGCTTTCAGCATCCTTTCCCGTTATTCCCTTGGAGGTAAGGTCTACGAGGGCAAGATGGTTATCGGTGCCTCCAGAAACGATGCGGAATCCATACCGTTGAAGCTCAGAAGCTAATATTTTAGCATTTGTGAGAATTGATTGTTGATAAGTGATGAAATCGGGCTGCATGGCTTCAAAGAAACACACTGCCTTTGCCGCGATAGCATGCATTAAAGGACCTCCCTGAGTTCCGGGGAAGACGGCGGCGTCGATAACTGAAGCTAGTTCCTGGGTGCACAAAATAAAACCACCTCGTGGACCACGCAGTGTCTTTTGAGTGGTGGAGGTGACCACTTGAGCATGGGGAAAAGGTGCAGGGTGGAGGTGGGCGGCAATTATGCCGGCTATGTGAGCCATATCAACCAGCAATTTGGCGTCCACCTTGTCAGCGATATGGCGAAAGCGCTCAAAATCAATGATTCGGGGGTAAGCACTAGCTCCAGCGATAATAAGTTTAGGCTTATGTTCCAGGGCAAGTTTTTCTACTTCATCGTAATCAAGCATCTCAGTGTCGCGTTTCACGCCATAAGAGATAAAGTTATATAATTTTCCGGAGAAACTGACCTTTGAACCATGGGAAAGGTGCCCACCCTGGTCGAGTCTCATGCCCATCACGGTATCACCGGGCTGAAGTAGGGCTGCGTAAGCCGCCATATTAGCTTGAACGCCGCTGTGAGGTTGTACATTGGCGTGCTCGGCATTGAACAGTTTTTTCGCTCTTTCAATGGCTAATGTCTCCACGGCATCTATATAAGTGCAGCCACCGTAGTAGCGGCGTCCTGGATAGCCTTCAGCGTATTTATCGGTCATCAAGCAGCCTTGAGCTTCGAGTACAGCAAGGTCAGCGTAATTTTCGGAAGCAATGAGATTTATGTGGCTTGCTTGCCTCTTTTTCTCCTGCTCCAGAATCTGAGCTACCTCAGTATCATGCAGGGCGATATGGGAAGTTGTTTTGAGTTTCATGTTTGGTGGTATCATACTATCTCTCTTTGCCTTAGTCAATTTGGGTCGAACTTGGTTGACAGCCCAACCTGGGAGTGGTATATTTCAGCTAAATTAGCAATCTCATTGGGGAAGTGCTAAATGAGTTCGATAGAGGAAAGAAGAGAAACTATTTTGAAGATAATAGTTGGTGAGTATATTTTCAGGGCAGCGCCTGTTGCCTCGAGGGCCATCGCTGAGGATTACGCTTTGCAGGTAAGTCCAGCCACCATTCGCAATGATGTAGCTTATTTGGAAAGCGAAGGATACATTACTCATCCTCACCACTCTGCGGGTAGTGTTCCTACTGATAAAGCTTATCGCTGCTATGTAGGATTGCTGGGGGATGCGCTTGGTCTTCCCGAGGATGAACAATACTTTTTTTATCAGCTATTGCGGGAGGCGAGGGACAGGATTGAGCAGCAGCTAAGGCTAGCGGTGTTTTTCCTGGCCAGATTTGCTCACAATCTGGCAATAGTGACATCGCCAAGGGCGCCGGAAAGCCGGTTTAAACACCTTGATTTAGTGAGCTTGCAGGATTTTGTAGCTTTGCTAATCTTAGTTTTATATGGCGTGGGAATCAGACAACGAATTTTATCTTTTGATGAAGCAGTTTCTCAGGATGAATTGACTGCCTTGTCCAACAAGTTTAATGCTATTTATGGGGGGATGACGGGCAATGGAATTTTAGCTAGTGAGCCAAAGCTTCCCCGTGAGGAAAGGATAGTAGCTCAGGCGGTAGTGGATATAATGGAAACGGAAAATAGGCTGGAATATGGTAAGCCTTGCATCGAAGGATTGTGCCTGTTATTGAACCAGCCCGAATTCTACCAAAGCCCCAGGATAATCACTGTATTAGAGCTGTTAGAGCAGGAAAGTTGGCTGGCAAACGTGCTTGGACAGCGAGCTTGCATGGGAAAGGCAGAGGTAATTATTGGTGAAGAGAATAAGGAGGAGGTGCTACAGGATTTTAGCTTAGTGGTCAGCCAATACGGAGTTTCCGGTAAAGCAAGTGGTGTTGTCGGTGTGCTTGGTCCCAGGCGGATGGATTATTCCCGAGTCATTTCCTCAGTAAATTCTGTTTCCACATTATTGAGCGAATCGGTAGCTGAATACATCTAGAGGAGTTTTAAACTTTGTCTGAAGAAGGATTAACTAATGATGAAACAGGCGAGGCTGATGTTGAGCAGGCAAGTGTAGAGGATATCGAGACGCTACAGCAAGCTTTAGCGGAGCAAAAGAAAGGAGCGGAGAAATATTTAGCGAATTGGCAAAGAGCTCAAGCTGACCTTGCTAATTACAAAAAGCATGTTGGGCAGGAAAAGCAAGAGATTTTAGATTTTGGTAATAGCACGCTTATCCTGAGTTTATTGCCTGTTATAGATGATTTTGAAAGAGCTTTTAAGTCGCTACCCTCTGAACTTGCCGAGGTGAATTGGATTGAGGGTATTAAAATCATATATAATAACCTTAAAGCGGCGCTGAAAAAGGCGGGGGTAACTGAAATTGAGGCTAAAGGAGAGAGATTTGACCCCCATTTACACGAAGCGACGATGAGTCAGGTGGGTGAGGAAGGAGTGGTATTGGAGGAAATTCAGAAGGGTTATAGGTTGAAAGATAGAGTGCTCCGCCCCAGTTTAGTAGTAGTAGGCAGGGGCAAAGAAGAGATAGAGGAGGAAAGCCATGGCGAAAGCAGTAGGGATTGACCTGGGGACTACACTTAGTGAGGTGGCAGTTATGGAAGGGGGAGAGCCCAAAATTATCCCCAGTGCTGAAGGTGGCAATCTGGTTCCTTCGGTAGTAGCGGTAAGCAAAACAGGTGAACGTTTGGTAGGAGAAATAGCCAAGCGCCAGGCAGTAGTTAATCCTGATAACACTATTTTCAGTGTTAAGCGTCTTATCGGGCGTAAGTTTAACGATGCTTCGGTCCAGCATGATATAAAGAGATTACCATACAAAATCACTGCGGCGCCTAATGGTGATTGCCGGGTGGTTATGGGGGGTAAGGAATATAGTCCGCAGGAAATTTCAGCGATGATATTGCAAAAACTGAAAGCGGATGCTGAAGCTTATCTTGGGGGAAAAGTCACCGACGCCGTGATTACTGTGCCTGCTTACTTTAATGACAGTCAGAGGCAGGCGACTAAAGACGCTGGCACCATAGCTGGTTTTAACGTTCTCCGTATTATTAATGAACCCACAGCATCATCACTAGCCTATGGAATGGATAAGAAGAAAGATGAAACCATTGCCGTTTATGACTTTGGTGGAGGCACATTTGATATTTCCATCCTTGATATAGGCGGAGGCACTTTCCAGGTCAAGTCAACTAACGGTGATACTCACCTTGGTGGGGATGACATTGACCAGAGAATTATGGATTGGATATGTGATGAATTCAAGAAAGAGCAAGGCATTGACTTGAAGCAGGACAGGATGGCATTGCAGCGGTTAAAAGACGCTGCTGAGAAGGCTAAGAAAGAGCTATCCACAGTGGTTCAGACAGAGATAAATCTCCCATTCATCACCGCGGATGCTTCTGGTCCCAAGCATCTTACCATGACGCTTAGTCGAGCCAAGCTGGAGCAACTATCGGCTGACTTAATAGAGAGGAGCATTGGACCCTGCCGCCAAGCTTTAAGCGACGCCAAGCTCACTCCAGCTCAAATTAATAATGTAATTCTGGTTGGTGGTCAGACAAGGATGCCCAAGGTTCAGGATACCTTGAGGCAGTTTTTTAGTCGAGAACCTGTGAAGGGTGTCAACCCTGATGAGGCGGTGGCTTTGGGAGCTGCCATTCAAGCTGGGGTGCTCAAAGGTGAGGTGGGAGAGATTCTCCTTCTCGATGTTACCCCGCTTACTTTGGGCATAGAGACTCTGGGAGGGGTAGCCACGCCGCTTATTCCTCGTAATACCACCATTCCTACCTCAAAGAGCCAGATTTTCAGCACTGCTGGTGATAGTCAGCCAAGTGTGGAAATACATGTTCTTCAGGGGGAACGCCCCATGGCGGCCGATAGTCGAACTTTAGGGCGTTTTATGCTCGATGGCATTCTACCGGCGCCAAGAGGTATGCCTCAAATTGAAGTAACTTTTGATATCGATGCTAATGGAATCCTTAATGTTAGTGCCCGGGACAAAGGCACCGGGAAGGAGCAGAAAATCACCATCACCGCCTCTAGTGGACTCAGCAAGGGAGAGGTGGAGAAGATGCAGAGGGAAGCGGAAACGCATGCTGCTGAAGATGCTAAGCGTAAGGAAGAAACCGAAACTCTCAATGCTGCTGATAACCTTGCTTATACTGCTGAGAAAACGCTTCGAGAGCATGGAGATAAAATACCTGGAGAGCTGAAACAAGAAATAGAGGGCAAGATAGCTGCAGTTCGCTCAGCGCTTCCAGGCAAGGATATAAATGCTGTTCGTAATGCCGTGCAAGAGCTATCGCAGGCTATGCAGAAGGTTGGCGCTACAGTTTATGGACAGCCTGGTGGGCAACCTCCCGGTGGACAACAGGGTCCTGGTGGAGAGGAAGGTCCTGTTGAAGGTGAATTCCGCGAGGTATAAACACTAAAATACTAAGCACTACTATCTAAATCCTAGGCGTTAGAGGTTTGAATTTTGAATTTGTTTAGAATTTAGAGATTGAAATTTAGGATTTCCCTTAAGGAGAGAAATGTCAGGAATTGAGTTAGAACAATTTGCGTTAACTGTCGAGAGGATTAGACAGAAGGCATTACAGGAGAACAGGCTACTGGGTAACCCTTCTATCGAGGAATTGAGGGTGCTTGTGGAACAGGAACCCGGGGTAGAGAAGACAATTTATGGTAATTTTGTTGTTGAAAGTGAGCCTAGTTCCAGGGCGGCGATGTTTACCAAAAACAGCGTTGACTATCCCTTCGGCAAGGAGGAATTGCAGCTATTGGCTCAATGTGAACAGGCGTTGAGCAAAGAAAGGTTAATTTCCCTTGACAGGATTGTGGGCAATACAAGTAGTAACACTACAGTCAGGTTAATTGTCCCTGAGCGATTTGCCCATGTTGCCTATGGTGGTGGGAATCTTTTTATTCCCGTAAAGGGCAAAGTTGAACAGCCAACGTATGAGATTGTAATGTTCAGTGATGAAGCTTTTGAAGCTAATAAATCAAAACCACTTCCTCAAAAAGACATCACTATAAGATTGGCTATGCTTGATAATGGCAGGGTTATCAAGATAATCAGGAATAGCAATTATATTGGTGAGTATAAAAAGGGTGTTTTCGCTGCTGAAGATTGGGCCCATAAAACTTTTGGGGACGGAATTTTCCTGCATACCGGCTGTAGGGAGGATTACCTTCAATCAACACATGGGGATTATCGAACTGTAAGGACATTGCTTGTTGCCTTGACCGCAAATGGGAAAACAACCACCACGTGCAAAATTTTGGCGAGGAAAGGCAGGGAAAAATCCTGGCTTATCCAGGACGATGGTGGAACTCTGATGCCCGATGGTTCCTTCCATGGTTTTGAAGCTGGAGGGGTATTTGTGAAAACCGAGAGTATAAATCCCGGAAATCAAGTTGAGATATTCTATGGCTTGTTGAAACCGGAAACTCTCTGTGAGAATGTTTATGTGACGGAAGATAAAGATTTCGATTTTTACAATTTCGAAAGAACATCAAACGGGAGAGCGGTTATACGCAGGAAAGATTTCCTGCATGCCAGCCCTTATATTGACGTTGATAGGATAGATAACCTGGTTCTTATCACCAGAGGGCCGTTGATTCCAGCGATATCGAAATTAACTTTAGAGCAAGCAACCTCGTTGATGATTTTGGGGCAATCAATGGAGTCGTCCGCTGGTGACCCAACTCAGGCGGGGAAGATAAGGAGCGAGTTCTTCTATGACCCATTTATAGCTGGTGGTAGAGCGGGGCATGCCAACAGATTTTATGAAATAATGGGAGTCCTTCCTCATGTGAATTACTACTTGTTAAATACCGGTGGGATAGGTGAGGGGGCACATTATAATGATATAAGGCTGGAATTTACCATGGCGATACTGGATTCCCTATTGAGAGGTGGACTTGAAGATTGGGTAGATTCACCTGCCGGATTTAAGGTACCTAGGGCGGTAAGGCATGTTGACGATATATACTTACATCCTGAGAAACTTTATTCTAGGATGGAGTTCGAGGAAAAGCAGAAAGAGCTCAATAAAATCAGGTGTGAAGCGGTGGAAAAATTTGGTAATGCTTTACACCCCAATATTAGAAACGTTTTTAGCGCAGTTTAGCCCCGTATTAAATACGGGGTTACATCGAAGGTGGATAAAGTGGCTGAATTTACTAAGCTTTTGCAACAGTTGAAAGCTGAAAAGGCACGATTGTTACAAGAGCTGGAGCAGATACAAACTTCCCAGCAAACGGCGGAAAGGAGGGCTGGCGGTCCGTTTGGCAAAAGAGGGGAGGAGGCAAACCAGGTTTTGGAGTTAGAAAAGAGGCTGGATTTGGAGAAAAGGTTGAAGAAGTCTCTTGCTGAAATAGACCATGCCCTGGAGAAGTATGAAGCGGGGACTTATGGATTGTGTGACTCTTGTGGCAAGCCTATAGAGCCAGCCCGCCTTGAAGCGCTACCTCAAGCGAACTTGTGCTTGGGATGCAAGGTGCGCCAGACAAGGGATGCAAAATAAAGGGCAACTTAGACTTTTTTTGGTTGCTGCTGCTTCAATAATCGTCCTCGACCAGGTAACTAAGTTATGGGTTAGCAGGAATTTAGCTCCACCATCATCGCCCTGGGAAAATTTTCTGAATTTGGTCTATGTTAAGAACTATGGCTTAGTTTTTGGCTTACTGCCGGGACAAGTTTCTCTTCTTATCGCTGCTGCTATAGCGGTGTTAATTATCATTTTGTTAGCGCGGCATTATTTATCGTCCAAGACCGCGCTAAGCAATGTATCGCTAGGATTGCTCTTTGGTGGCGCCACTGGTAATTTGATAGACCGTCTTCGTCTTGGCTATGTCGTTGATTTCATTGACCTTCGTCTCTGGGATGACTTCCACTGGCCAGCGTTTAATTTCGGAGATGCTGCTATAGTGGCTGGCATAATTTTGTTCATTTATTCCCTTTATCGTACGGGATTATTCGCCAGGGTATATCACCATGGACGCGCTTCCAAAGACTAAAATGCTCCACCTCACTGTTTCCACGCCGGGCATTCGCCTTGATAGTTATTTAGCTCAGGCATTTCCTCAATTTTCTCGGGCCTATTTACAGAAATTGATTGAGCAAGGCTATATTCTGGTTAATCGAGGAAGGGCTAAGGCGAGTCGCAAATTGGCTGGAAAAGACAGGATAACCATTGAGTTTCCTCCCTTGCCTACCCCTCCGCAGGCTGAGCCGATTTCCCTAAAAATAGTCTATGAAGATAGTGAAATTATCGTGGTGGATAAACCTGCTGGCTTAACCATTCATCCTGCTCCATGGCATCCCGACCACACTTTAGTTAACGCTCTCCTGGCGCATTGTCCCAGTCTGGAGGGGAGCGGTGACCTGGTGCGGCCAGGCATAGTTCATAGGCTGGATAAAGATACCTCAGGGCTCATCGTTGTTGCTAAAAATGAATCCGCTCGAGTTTCTCTAATTAACCAGTTCAAAGGTAAAACAGTAACCAAGAGCTATCTTGTTCTGGTTAAAGGGAAGGTATTTCCTGGTCAGGGGACAATTGAGTTGCCTATTGGGCGAGACCCGAGAAATCGCAAGCGAATGACGGTAGTAGGGGAGGGGAGAGAGGCAATAACACATTACCAGGTCAACCAATACCTTGGCGATTACAGTTTACTTGAGGTAATGCCCAAAACGGGGCGGACACACCAGATAAGGGTACACCTTTCCGCTATTGGTTATCCTGTGGTTGGTGACCCTGTTTATGGGGTGAAATCAGCTTATATTGGGCGGCAGTTCATTCATGCTCATCGTCTTGGCTTCTGCTTGCCGTCAACCAATCAATACCTTGAATTTAGCTCGCCTTTGCCTGAAGATTTAAAGCAAGCTCTCGAGGTGCTTCCTCATTGAAGCAAGATGAAGGGTAGTATAGAATGGGGCAAATTGGTTAACATAGGTTTTTAGGATGGAAAGCCAGCGGTGCAAAGGCATGCGGGATTTACTCCCCGATGATATGGGGAAATTTCGCTATATTGAGGATACCTTCCGCAATTGTTGTACAAAGTGGGGGTATCGTGAGGTAAGGACACCGAGCCTGGAATATTTCCGCCTGTTTACTGCTACAGGAACGCTTACCCCCAGCAGATTAAGTAAGGCATACTCCTTTCTTGATTGGGATGGCTGGAGTGGCGAAAGGGTAGTGCTCAGACCGGACGGTACCATACCTATAGCCCGACTTTATCTTGAAAATCTAAGCCTCCCTGCCAGGTTTTTCTATGTCACTGACATCTTTGCTTTTGAGCAGACGGGGAAGGAAAATAGGGAGCGATGGCAGTGTGGTGTTGAGTTCTTAGGTGGTGCCAGCCCAATGGCGGATGTAGAGCTTCTCTTGTTAGCCCATGAGCTATTACATAGCCTTGGCATTAGCGGAGTACAGTTGCGGCTGTCCCATGCCGGTTTGGCGAAGGCGCTGGTTAAGGAGCTTGGGCTTAGTCCCAGAGATGAGGCTAGAATGCTCGGGCGTATTCTGGATGGTGATTGGCAGGCATGGAAGGAAGCAAAGTCAAATAACCTTGAGCTGGATAAGTTTCTTGTCTCGTTGGTGAACTTCAAAGGGAAGTTAAGTGACTTCCTCAAGAAAGTTAAGCTTCCAGCAGAAGGAACTTCGCCGGAGCTGGAATCCAATCTCAGTAATTTCATTGACATTCTCCGGTTGTTGGATGACTTGAAATGCGATTATCAGATTGATATTGCTGCCATACATGGGTTTGAGTATTACACTGGAATTTGTCTTCAATTATTCTCCCGAAGTGAGAAAATTGGTGGTGGTGGAAGGTATGATGAGCTCCTATCGCTTATGGGCAGCAAGAGCATGCCCGCTTGTGGGTTTGCCATTTACGTTGACCCGGTAATAAAGATGCTCTCCCTGAAGGAAGACGAGCGTAGCGAATCTGGAGTGTTACTTAGAGGAGATGAAAAAAAATCCAGGGTAGTGGAGGCATGCTTTAGCCTGGCTCAATCGCTTCGTAGCGCCGGGCGTATAGTTGAGCTTGACTTTGCTGGAGAGAGTGTAGCTGATTATCGATGGGTTGTTTCTGTTTCCGGTGAAGAAACTTTTGTGATTATTGACCAAAAAAGCGGCGAAAAATGGCAGGTCCGCACTCTACCTCAGGTTGTTGGCATATTAGGTGTGGATTAAATTTCTATGGCAAACCAGTCAAATTATATCAAACTTGCTTTACCTAAAGGGAGGTTGCTTCCGGACACGGCAAATTTGCTTGATGGCGTAGGTTTAGGCTTTGAAGGGTATAGTGAGCAAACAAGGCAATATCGGCTTAAGTCGGCAAAACCTCCTTATCTCTCGGCCAAGATATTTTGGGAAAAGGATATTCCTATCCAGGTGGCGATAGGTAATTATGACTTAGGGATATGTGGGTTGGATTGGATTGAAGAACTTCTTGTGCGGTATAAAGCCAGCGCAGTAGTGAAGATATCCACTCTAAATTATGGTGAGGGGTATATATACGCTGCAATCAGTTACGAATCAAAAATAAAAAACCTAGATGGACTTCTCGGTGGACAAGGTAACTGGCGTATAGTAAGTGAATATCCTGATTTAGCCGAAGCCTTCGCCTTAAATATCAGAATGAGAAGGTTTCGGATTTTCCCAATTTGGGGAGATGCTGAGGGTTATCCTCCGGAGAACGCTGAAATTGCGGTATTGTGGGCCAGAAATGAGGAGGAATTGGAACGAAAAGGTTTACTTCCCCTCATGAAATTGCTCCCCGCTAGAGCTACGGTAATTGCCAGCCGGGAGAGCTTGAACAATAAGGACTTGGCTTCAGTATTGAATCGTTTCGCTCCCATGCTTGATAATAGGGAATTTTCGTTATCATTCGAAGAGGTAAGTAGCAAGGAAGGTTTTGTTGGTTCGCTTCCCCGTCCTGAGCTAAAGAAAGTCAAGCTAGCTTTGCCTGATGGGCATCAGCAACCACCCACGGCAAAGTTTTTAGAACGAGTGGGGCTCAATTTAAGCCATTATTCTGGGGAGGTGCTGGATTATCACCCCTCGGTTGACCTAGACTGGCTGGGCGTTAAAGTAATCAGACCTCAGGATATGCCACTCCAGGTAGCTAACGGCAATTTTGACCTTGCAATAACTGGCAGGGATTGGCTACTTGACCATGTCTACCGTTTTCCCTCCAGCCCTGTGGTGGAATTATTGGACCTTGGCTTCGGCAAAGTTAAAATCGTAGCTGCGGTGAGCCAGGAAATGCCAGCGTCAACCATGGAAGACGTTAGGCAATTGCTGCAGAAGGGTAAATTACCCACACTGAGGGTAGCCTCGGAATATGTCAACATCGGCGATAAGTATCTTTGTGACCATCACATTAGTCCATATAAATTGATACCAACATGGGGGGCAAGTGAGGCTTTTCTGCCTGAAGATGCTGATTTGCTTATTGATAATATGCAGACTGGGAAAACCATGGCAGAGCATAATCTTAAAATTATTGATATCCTTTATGAATCCACTGCGTGTCTCATTGGCAACAAGGAAAGCATTACCTCACCTGATAAGAAGGAAGAGATAGATTTTATCATTCAGATGATGCGAGGAGGATTATCGTGAAAAGAATCGAGGATTTTGCCCGCGCAAAGCGATTACTTGATAGAAAGTCCCCGCTACAATCCTTGGATATAGGGATAGAGCATCAACAGGTGGTGGCTGATATTATTGGCAGGGTGCAAAGGGAGGGTGATAAGGCTCTTTTCCACTACGCTAAGGAATTAGATGGTGCTCAACTTGATTTTCTGGAGGTGAGCAAGCAGGAGATTTCGGCAGCTTACGATGCCGCGGATGAGAAGTTAGTCTCAGCCCTCGAGTTAGTTGCTAAAAGGATAAGAGAATTTCACCTTGCTTGCTTACCAAAAGCTGGCATTATATCCATTGCCCCATGTCTGAAGAGGCACGTTCGCCCTCTGGATAAGGTAGGGGTCTATATCCCCGGTGGAACTGCCTGTTATCCCTCCACGGTGTTGATGACTGTCATTCCTGCTAAGGTAGCTGGTGTTAAGCAAATCATTATGGCTTCTCCTCCCCGACCTGATGGAGCTATTCCTGCTGCTACATTAGTAGCGGCTAACATCGCTCAGGTAAATCGGATTTTTAAGATTGGCGGTGCTCAAGCCATCGCTGCCCTAGCGTTTGGCACGGAGTCAGTGCCCAAAGTGGATAAAATCTGCGGTCCGGGCAACAACTTCGTGGTGCTAGCTAAAATGATGGTTTATGGTGAGGTGGCCATTGATGGTCTTCAGGGACCAAGCGAGATTGTAATTGTGGCTGACGACACTGCCGATGCATCTTTGTGTGCTGCTGAGCTTCTGGCTCAGGCAGAGCATGACCCGCTGGCAAAAGCGATCTTGATTACCACATCATCTGAGCTGGCTGACAAGGTTGATGGAGAAATTTCACTCAGATTGGATAAAATGAAGCGGTCTTTCATTGCTGCTGAAGCCATTAAGAATGGAATGATTGTCCTCGTTGATGATGTTGACCAGGCTGTGGAATTGGTCAATCTTTATGCTCCTGAGCATCTTTCCCTTATGGTAGCTGATGACTCTTCTTTGATTCCCAAAATCTATAGTGCCGGCTGCATTTTCACTGGCGATAATTCATCAGTGGTTTTCGGTGATTATGTTGCTGGTCCCAGCCATGTATTGCCTACCGGGGGAAGTGCTCGTTTCAGTTCGCCCTTGGGTGTTGAAGATTTCCTTAAGGTTACCAATATCATTTCACTGGATGATTCCACCGCCAGGGACCTTTCTCAAGCAGCGATAACCTTAGCTGAGGCTGAGGGGTTTGGTGCTCATGCCCGGGCGGTGTCATTGAGAGCAAAACGAAGCAACCGCAACGGATAGATGAACATAAAGAAGCTGGTAAGGCCCGAACTAATAGCGATGAAAAGCTACACCCCAATAGAGCCGGTGGAGATCCTGGTGCAGCAGGTTGAAGGGAAGGTGATAAAGCTCGATGGCAACGAGAATCCCTACGGTTGCTCTCCGAAGGTTTCTCAGGCTGTCGCTGACTATCCTTACTATCATATCTACCCCGACCCGGAGCAGAGAAAGCTAAGGGAAGCATTGCAGGAATATACCGGTGTAGATCGCCAGCATATCGTCTGTGGCAGCGGCAGCGATGAGTTAATTGACCTCGTATTAAGGCTCTTTCTTGAACCAGGTGACCGAATTATCACCTGCTCACCAACGTTTGGCATGTATCCCTTCAGTGCTGAAGTCTGCGGTGGCAGGGTGATCGATGTGCCCAGAAAGGATGAGGATTTTTCCCTGGATATAGCGGGCGTAAAAAGAGCGCTGGATAAGAGAACAAAGGTCATCTTTATCGCTTCTCCCAATAATCCTACCGGCAACATCATTGAAGAACGCGAGCTAATGGAGCTCGTTGATACTGGAAGGGTCGTGGTCATTGACGAGGCTTATTTTGAGTTCAGCGGGGTAACCATGGCTGGGTTGGTGCCTGCTTACCGTAACTTAATAGTGTTGCGCACCTTCAGTAAATGGGCGGGGCTAGCTGGATTCCGTATCGGCTATGGTATCTTCCCCGTGGAAATTGCCGGCTACCTGATGAAGATTAAGCAGCCTTATAATGTCAACGCCGCTGCCCAGGTAGCAGTGCTGGCTTCTTTAAGCGATTTGGACTATCTGCATGGCAACGTAAACAAGATAATCACTGAGCGGGAGAGGCTATTCAATGAGCTAAAAAACCTGGGATGGCTAAAGCCCTATCCATCAAGGGCTAACTTCATTCTTTGCTCCTTATACCGTGATTCTGAGCCTACCCCCTCTGTCATTGAGAAGAGCGAAGCGGTTGCGAGGCATAGCCGAAGCAAACTCGGAGCAACAGATTCCTCGTTTCACTCGGAACAAGCTCCGCAATCTCCGGCCAAAGAAATCTGGCGTCAATTACAGCAGAGGGGTATTTTTATTCGCTATTTTGATACCCCACGATTGAAAGACTGCTTGAGAATCAGCGTGGGCAGACCAGAGGATACTGATGCCCTAATTGAAGCGCTGAAGGAAATGTGTTAAGGTGGCAGCATGACTGAAAGGAAAACAAAGGTAACTCGGGAAACTGCCGAGACCAATGTCAAAGTAGAACTGAACATCGATGGCAGCGGAGAATTTGAAATTACCACCGGGATAAGAATGTTCGACCACCTTCTTGCTCAGCTAGCTACGCATGGGGTATTTGACCTGAAGATCTCAGCTACAGGTGCTGACAAGCATCATGTTGTGGAGGATGTAGCTATTTCCTTGGGCAAGGCATTTAACCAGGCATTGGGGCAAAAGCAAGGCATTGTCCGAATGGCGCATGCTGTTGTGCCCATGGATGAAACTCTGGCAGAGGTGGCAGTGGATATCGGTGGAAGGACCTACAGTGCGGTAGATACATCCTTCAGTCGAGCTAAGATAGGTGACCTGGATGCTGATTTAGTTCGCCATTTCTTAGTTTCCTTCGCCTCTGAAGCCAAAATCAACCTCCACGCCAGGGTAATCGCTGGCGTCAACGACCACCACAAAGCCGAAGCTTTATTCAAAGCCCTCGCCCGGGCCCTCGATTCAGCCACCCGCATCGACGGGCGTATTATCGGCAGAGTGCCCAGCACCAAAGAGGTTATTGAGCGGTAGGGAGGTATATAACCGACTTCGGATGTTGAATCTCGAGCATGTCTCAATGGGCTTGATATCCACTACGATAGATGCTAGTGTTTAACAATCTATAAAGCTGGTATGTGAAATGGCTGGCAAATGGTGAAGGAGGTGGTAAGGATGCTCAATTAAATCTTGAAGAGGAAGCATTATTAAGCAAAGAGAAATAAAGAAGAAAAGGAGGTTAGAATGGAAGGTAGTAAACTTTATGTAGGAAATCTCAGTTACTCTGTAACCGATGAGGATTTGAAGGAAGTGTTTTCCCCCCATGGTGAAGTTAAGCAAGTCAATGTAATTGAAGGTAGAGGTTTTGGATTCGTGGAAATGTCTAGCCCAGCGGAAGCTGAGAAGGCAAAGGAAGCACTGGACGGTTCTGATTTCCAGGGACGCACCTTGAAAGTTGACATAGCTCGCCCACCGAGAAGTGGACCAGGAGGTGGACCAAGAGGTGGACCAAGAAGGGAAAGTCGAAGATAGTAGAATAATTAAGAGATAAGCTAGAAACTCTATATGATAGAGTAAAGCTAGCTGAGGCTAGCTTAACCTTTACCCGAGCAGAATTATATTATCAGCTGCTTCGTCGTATACATCTTTCAGTGTGAATATAATAATCTGGTAATCTTTGCTCAGGTCTTTAAAGAGGAGCAATGCTTTATTCAACCGAAGCAAATCGAAATTACCAAAAGGGTCGTCTAATAATAAGGGAGGCTTTTTGTTGCTGAATATCAGCTTCACCAGGGCAAGCCGATACGCCAGGTAGAATTCATCAATAACTCCGCCACTCAGCTCTTCAGGCTTAACCCAGCCATCCTTTTCGGGAGAATAAATCCAGAATTCTGAATTCTCTTTGCCAACCTTTACCTGGTTATACTTGCCATTGGTGAAGACGGCGAAATATTTCTGAGTTTCCTTTTCTAAAACTTCGTTAGCTGATGAAAAGGCATCATCCTTTGCTTGGGACAGAGATTCTTTAGCTAATTCGTAGACCTTTACTCTGCGTTCTTCCTGCTTTAAATTCTCTCGAAGGCTTTCTAATTCCTCTTCCAACTCAATTTGCTGTTCCACATCAACTCTCGCTGTTTTAATAATTGCTTCGCAAAGGTTTTTGTTCCGTTCAAGTTCTTCCTGTTTTGATTTCAATTTTCCGACCGCTCTCCCTTGTTCAATATATCTTTCCTGGCTCAGGGCAGTAGCTTTTATATCCTCGGTTATTTTCATCTGTTCTACCGCTAGGTTTCTTGCCACCTCCATTCTCTGCTGTTCAATTTCCTCAATGCTTCTTGTCCCTAGTTTTCCTTCTAGCTGATTTTTATATTTCCGTTGTTCTTCTTTCCATCGCCAGAAGTCTTTCTCCTTTGTCTCAAATTCTTCCAAGGTGCTGCATTTAACTTCGATTAGCAAGCTACTTTCTTTGACATCTGATTCCTTGAGAGTCTCTCCCATCTTTTGAATTCGGTCTTCCAGGTCGGAGATTTTGGTTTCCTGCTGAGCCAGAATGCTTTTTGCTCGCATAGATGCAGCAAGGGCAGCCATGCCTATAATTACTAGGGCAAGGAAATAAAGGGAACTGGCTATTGTGCCGATTATGCCCCCTATAGATATTACTGCTATGCAAGCGATGCTCTGTTTTGAACCAAGAAGCCTGGAGAATTTCGTTTTATTAAGCTCCTCTTTAGCTTGGTTTATTTCCTGCCTTCGCTTTGCTATATCCTCCTCAATATTTCTTTTTCCAATTTGGATTCTATTTAGCTCGCTTCTTACTTCGGATACCTTAGCTTCACTTTCAAACCCTTCCATGGAACGAAGGGCGTCGTTTGCTTGTTTAGATTTCTCCGTCAGGGTATTTATTTCACTGAGCAATTTTGCTATCTCATTATATTTTTGTTCTAAATTTGCTATTGATGACTCCGTTTTTATCCTAAATTCATTTTTATCCAACCAGGTTTTGGCGTCTTCATACTTTTCCTTGGTTTGAGCAAACTCCTTGTTAATCTCCACCAATTCGATTTTTTTAGCCTCTACCTCCGCTACTTCACTGCTAATTTTTTTAAGTCGTTGTGAAGCATTTTCAATATCACTCTTTAATCTGGCTAATGCACCGGGAAATCTTACTGGTCTATCTAACCCCTTCCTAATCTCGGAAACTTTATCCGCCAGTTTTTGTATTATTTTGGAGGCAAGGGTGTTTTCTTCGCCCCCGGTTACCACTTTTTCCAGGCTCTCGCTTATTTTTTCCCTACCTGATGTGACTTCGTTGACTTGGTCTTGACGAATACAAGAAGTGTATTCAAAGAGCTTATCGGAGTTAGTTCCCAGCAGTTCCTCTATTCTCTGTGAAACCTCTCTGGGGGTATCAAGTTCTTCCCCACTATCGTGGTTCACCAGCTTGATAATGCCCGTGTGGAAATCTTTTTTGAGTGAGTATCTGTTTCCCTTCTCCTTGAACTCGAGATTGGTTTCAAATTTTTTAGTTGCCCCCCATGAGGCATAATCCTCGAGCCGACTGGCAATGCTTTTGGGATTATAGAAAAGAGCGACAATTATGCCTTCAAGCAGAGTGGATTTTCCCGTTTCATTGAGAGGTCCCTTGACCACATTTATGCCGGGGCTAAATTGAGCTGAGAAATTGGCGAATCTTTTGAAGTTCCGAAGCTCAACTTTGTTAAGCAGCATTATAAAACTTCCTTTCCATCGAGCAATGCTAGACCATATTGAAGGGCATTTTCAGCGACAATTTTCTCCTCTCCTTCAGAAAGTTGAATTTTCTCCTTCATTAGTTTAATGAACCTTGCCTTGATTAGCTGTCCCTGGGAAGTTGCCTCGGGTATTTCAATTAATTTAGGATGAGATTCGTCGGTTATCCTTAGGAAGAAAAATTTACCTTCCAGTTCGGCTTTTAAATTTTCGGCCTCTACGAGTAGTTCCGCATCTCGCAGTCCTTTAAAGGTCACCATCCTTATCAGATTCTGGTTCGCTCCAGTGAGAATTTCTTTCTTTAGCTCTTCTTGGCTTCCAATCTCGCTTGTTTCCACCTCTATTTCGTCGTAATCTCGAACTCCTATCCGTTTGGCTTCAATCTTGGCTTCTCCTGAATCTGAGAAGGTGACTACAAGCACACTTCCTGCTTCTTTTTGGTCCGGAATCCACTCTGGTGGACCAGGGTACCGGGCTGGAGGGTTATCTGAACAAATATAAGGTCGATGCCAGTGTCCTAACGCAATATAATCCATGCCGCTGGCATGGATTTCCTCTAGTTTAAAGGGATGGTCATCCTCCGAAACCTTCCCAGGGATGTAAAGCGAGCCGTGAGCCAGAGCAATGTGGAATTTGGTTGAGGTCACCCGCTTTAAACCCTTCAATGGACTAGAATAGGATTTGTTGCTCAAATTTGGCTTGCCATACACTGTCAAATCAAGCTCGGGATATTCCTTACAGGTCACCTCTGTCTCAGTGAAAACCGTTACATTAGGGCATTTTTGTTCAAAGCTGACCTTCCTGTAGATAGAGGAAGGATTCAAGGGGTCATGGTTGCCAGGGATAAGACACACCGGGATATTGTTTTCCCTGAGCATGTTAAATTGCTCTACCACTAAATCAATGTTCCCTTGTGGCTGGGAATTGGAGTCAAATAAGTCTCCGGCGATTAAAACGATATTTACCCCTTCATTTATAGCGATAGCGCTGATGTTCTTAAATGTATTTTTTAATTGCTGGCGCTGCTGAATGCCCTTGTTGCCCAGCATTGCGAATTTTGCCCCTAAATGAATATCAGCGGTATGGAGTATTTTGACCATAAAATCTTTCCTGCCCTGAATTTTAAGATAATACCACACCTGTCAGGCTTAATATATCTTACTAGATATAGATGCTATAATTACGTGACGAAGGAGCGAAATTATGAAAAAGATTGGTGTGTTAACTAGCGGCGGCGATGCTCCGGGCATGAATGCTTGCATCAGGGCGGTAGTCCGCTGTGGTGCAAGATATAAATTTGAGGTAATAGGGATTCGGCGTGGATATTGTGGCTTGCTGGAAGGGGATTTGGTGAGGTTAGCTCCCAGGTCGGTGGCAAACATCATCCAGCGAGGAGGGACTTTCCTCGAGTGTGGGCGATGCGAGGAGATGAAGACTAAAGAAGGGATAAAGAAAGCAATCCAGGTTTTACACAAGGAGGGGATCGAAGGGCTGATACCCATAGGTGGTGATGGCACCTTTCGTGGTGCGGCGGCATTAGCTAAAGCAGGTGATATAAGGGTAATTGGCATTCCTGGCACCATAGATAACGATGTTTATGGCACTGATTATGCTATTGGCTTTGATACTGCGGTAAATACCGCATTGGAGGCAATAGACAAGATCAGGGATACCGCGGGGTCTTTGCAGCGCCCCTTTTTCGTGGAGGTTATGGGGAGGAACAGGGGCTTTATTGCCCTGGATGTGGGGATTGCTGGTGGAGCGGAAGACATTTTGATACCCGAAACAAAGACGAAGATAGAGGAACTTTGCCTCACTATAAGGCGTAATATCAAGAAGGGGAAAAAGTCAAGCATAGTGGTAGTTGCTGAAGGTGATGAAGCAGGAGGGGTGTTTCAAGTTGCCCAGCAAGTATGGGAGCGATTGAGGCTGGATTATCGAGTCTGTGTCTTGGGGCACATACAGCGTGGAGGCTCGCCAACAGCGAGAGACAGGATTTTAGCCAGCAAACTTGGGGCAGCGGCTATAGATGCCTTGGCTGAGGGTAAATCGGGCTTTATGGTTGGAGAATCAAAGGGTGAAATAGCCCTTACACCTCTGGAGGAAACCTATACCAAGAGAAAAACGATGGATAGTAGCTTGCTACAATTAATGAGGATATTAGCCACTTAGGAGTATGAAAAAGTTATCCATAGGCAAAATAAGAGGGTTGCAGCAGTTAGCCAACGAGAGGGGAATAATGGCGATGTGTGCCCTTGACCACAGGGGCTCATTGCTGAAGATGCTTTCCGCGGGACAATCCCGAGACGTTGGCTATCAAGAGATGGTTGATTTCAAACTAGACCTGTGTCGAGTTTTGACCCCGCATGCCACCGCTATCCTGCTTGACCCCATTTATGGTGCGGCACAGGCAATTGCCGCTGGAGCTATTCCTAAAACAACAGGATTACTGGTCAGCCTGGAGAAAAGTGGCTATTCCGGCAAAGCAGAGGCGAGGGTCACTGATTTGTTGCCTGATTGGAATACAGAAAAGATAAAAAGGATGGGCGCAAGTGCGGCCAAGCTCCTGCTTTACTATCGTCCTGATGTCGATGTCGCTCAAAGGCAACTAAATACGGTAAACAGGCTAGCCGCGGATTGTGTGGCAGAAGATATACCTTTTGTGGTTGAGCCGGTAAGTTACCGAGTGGCTAATAAGGAAGCTAGCTCTGAGGATTTTGCCAAAGTAAAGCCGAAGCTAGTAGTTGAGACAGCAAAACAAATTACTGCTCTTCCCATCGATGTCCTCAAAGCCGAATTTCCCGCCGATCTTGAATATGACAAGGATGAGAATAAGCTATTAGACCTTTGCCATCAGCTTAACGAAGCAAGCCAGGTTCCCTGGGTTATCTTGAGCGCCGGTGTTAATTTCGAACTCTTCTATCAGGAGGTGGAGCTAGCCTGTCGGGCTGGAGCCTCAGGCTTTCTTGCCGGGCGTGCTTTGTGGCAGGAGGCTACTCAAATAAAGTCTCGCGAGGAAAGATTGAAATTCTTAGAGACCACCGTGGTCAACAGACTTGAAAGCCTGACTGAATTAGCAAACGCTCATGGAACTCCGTGGTATGCTAGGCTTGAAGCCAGCAGGGTGGATGAAAACTGGCATCGGAGCTACATTTAGGCCGTTTTTATTGGCCGAAGTTCAAATTAAGGAGACCTTCCTGCATTTTTAGATAATCAGGGCCATAAACCTTTACGCGAGCTTTAAGCATCTCCTCCAACGGAAGGTCAGGGTAATGACCATAGTCGCAGAGATATTCAATATGTAGTTTTCCCTCCTGGTTATAGCGGTGGAAAGTGGCATGGTTTTTGCCATCGAATTCCACTGGAACGATATGATGTTCTTGACACATTTGCAGGTCGAAGGCCGGTGTAGCTTTAACCCATTTTTGGCCGATATATAGCTCACAATAGCCATGATAGATAAAAAGGTTATTTCCGTGCATCAGCTCCATCAATTTTTGAGGGACTATATAGTTGCGTATATCAGCAAATCCAAGGCGAGCCGGGATTCCCACAGCTCGTGCTAGTGCAGCGAGGAGTATCGCCTTTGGAACGCAGTATCCCTCTCCACTATTCAGGGTGGCGCTTGCCTTATGATGCTCAGCAAGAATCTGTAGCACATAGGGGTTATACTTGATCTCATCCCTGACGAAGTAGAAAAGCGCCTTCGTCTTCTCCACATCGTTTTCCTTATCCCCGGTTAAATTCTGGGCCTTTTCTCTCACAGGAGGAGCATCACAATCAATTACCGGAGTTGGCTTCAGATACACTTCCATGATTTATTTGCTTCAAAATCGCTAATTCAATTTCTGTGAAGGGTATACAAACTTTACACGAAACTGAAGTATCGTGCTACATTTTACCAACTAACCTCTTTTATGGCTATCCTGATAGTCCTATTATCGAGGTCACCACGACTTAATGTGCCTGGCAATGATATCCATTGCTCCGAATATCTCGGGAGAAGGCAGGGAATAGGCAGTTCTTATTCTGGTGTATCCCTGTTTTGGTTCAGGGAAGAGCCAGACGCTTCGCAGGGTATTTAGATTACTTTGCAGCAGTTTATCCTTCAGTATATAATCGAAATTAAGGCTATGGGCTAATGATTTATCTCCTTTCCATTCCATAGCTACTGCCTTGCCCCATAGGAATAAGCTTTTCTTTACCGTCAGCCTGGTTTTCTTTAGTGTTCGGTTCGTCGTTATGTTTGGGCTTTTTACCAGGTAATCCAGGAAATAGTTTGTGCCATACTGACTGGCTACGCTAATAACATTTATTGAATCTATGTTTCTATCTTCCAGTGCAATAATTCCTTCCGACCGTTGCCCCCAGGCGCGGCGTAGCCCTATTTTCTCTTTTTCACTGCCTTTTTCTATTAAGGAAACTCTTACCCCTATTTCCTCAAGATGCTGGCAAAGCTCCTCTCTCTTTTGATGTCCGGCTTTCTTTCTCCTGCGAAAGGCTAAAAGAAAAGCAATCACCACTAAAATGGCAAATATGAGGCTGATTATGCTATCCCAATCCATTTCTTTAGATACGAAGTTCTTTTATTATAAACATTATGGAGCTACTAAAGTATAGCTCATTCCAGAGATGTTCAGCGATATAATTTACTATTTGGTTAGCTGTGCCTGACTTGCATCTGGCTTTGCAGCAGGACGGGACCTGATTCGGTGCCTGATTAGGAATGCCAGCAGGACGATACCGAGGATACCCCCAGCAATCCACCACCACGGGAATTCACCGGCGATGTTACTAATAATGGCGAATATGCTGGTGTGACTAACCCAGGCGGTAACCGTGTTAGCCTCTACATCTATTTCAGTGGGCAGCATCACCCATTTCTCCCTTGCCGCATCATAGTAGGCAAGGACCAAATCCTCTTCGTTAATGCCAGCGCCCAGCTCCCCCTTGTCATAATGTATTGTCACCTTCATTAGTGGGTCGATGGTAAGGTCAGGGTGAATGCTGAAGGGCATCAGGATTACCGAGTCATCAGATGGTGAAGGGGGAAGCTCTGACAGGGTAATGGGGTCTATCATAATCATGGCTGGTGGCTTGCCTTCACGATTCAGTATCCTCGTCCCCTCGGGAAGGCTAAAATATAGCTCTCCATGTTGAATGGTAAATTCCAGGGACTCCATCAGAAATCCATCTGTGGTGATGTTGCCCGAGGTAACTTTTTGTCCCATATACCCTATGTCCAGCTCTGAGAAGGATACCATCCTGGCAAGGATAGCAAACATGCTCGTGTGATTTATCCTGGCACTCAGGGCTTCTAATCCACCAATAGTAGTCAACTCTACCTCTACCTCATGCCAGCCTGCTTCTGAGCCATAAACCATAATCAGTGACAGAGCACCTTCAGACACTTCAGAGTGGGAGAAGCTGAGGGTTAGCGTAGCTGGTTTGTCAAAGGTAATGTTGTCAGGGGTGATGTAATATATATCGCCAACCATTGTAGTGTTGGGCAGAAGAGGGAGCGGCTGACTATCTATGGTCCTTATCGTTATTTCATCCAAGGGTTTGCCAGCGGCATCCAGCACCTTCGTCCCCTTATCTATTTTCAGGCTGGCTGTGCCATCAGGGCTGGTTGCCAGCAGGGGAACTGCCAGACTTCCATCCCAACTCATAGGGACAGAGGTGACCTTACCCAGAAAATCGACCGTAAAGTAGCTGGGGCTTGGACCTCCTCCTCCACCGCCTCCGCCGCTTCTCAGCGTGGCTCCAGAGGCGATATTGGACAAATTAGCCCAGTTGCCAGCATTGTCTATTGTTTTAAGGGCGAAGTAATATGTGGTGGCAGCAGCAAGCCCGTCAACCACAAATGTCTCATTTGAGCCTGCTGGTTCTGGTGCTGGCTCACCGCTTGCTTGAATGGCAAATTCCCAGGTTTCGTTATCAATGTTAGAGGTGGCATATCTGATATCATACTCAGTGGCAGTCCCATTGTTGCCATCATCCCCTGGCGCGGTCCAGGTCAAGGTGAGGGAATGAGTGGTTGCAGTGCTTACTGCCAGGTCGGTAACGGCGTCTGGTGGTGTGGAATCCACCGTGAAGCTGCCTTCAGAGGAACCATTGGCACTTATGGCATGATGCCCGCAGGCCAGGGGCAGTACCAGAAGGGTAAAAAGAATAAATATAAGCCCGATAGCTTCTGTTTTTTTCACCGTTTTTCATCCAGGTCTTCAAGCAGATGAAGCTTTAGTCTTCCTTCTCTTCATCAAGAAATATGCCCCGCCGATGATTGCTGCCGCCGCTACTCCGCCAATAATGTAATAGCGGCTGTGACTGGCTGCTCCCGCAACTCCGCCACCGCTCACATTCAACTGCTCCTCCAGGGTGGTGATATAGGGCTCACCCTCCAGGTTCAACTGAAGCATAAAGCCATAAGTCCCATCCCCCCAGCCTCCAGCGGGGATGTAATTATATTTAAGCCCAACTCTCCCCTTCTCCAGCGGGGTAAGCGTTGCTATGGTGGTCTCCTCTAGTGGAGTGCCATCAAATGTCACCTTGAGCACCACCTCAGCTTCAGGGTAGGTCTGGTAAAGATTGTTAAGGGTATACACTGTCTGGGCGAAGGCGAGCTTGCCAGTATCGGTGTAGTAATTGGGAACGATGCCAAAGCCCTCAAAGCAAACCGTTTTCACAATGAGGATTATCGTCTTCTCCTCATCCGCGGCTATATCGAAGGTCTCCTCAGCCAGATTTTCCCCAGCGACGTAACCGGAGGCAATGAAGCTCCCCGGAGAGACCCTTGTCTCCAGTGTTCCCGTCTCACTGTAGGCAAACTCATAGTTCTGCCCCTCTACTAGCTTGAACAACCTGACCGTACCCACCACCGGCTCACCATCTGGGTTTGCCATGGTTACCTTCACCAAAGCCGATTCACCCACCACTTTGAGATTAGCATTCTGTGCTGCAGCCCCCATAAGCTGGATGCCACTGACACCCTCCTTATAACTCTCGGCGGTGATGCTTATCTCATACTCTCCGGGCACGGCATCCTCGGTAACCTCCATACCTATCATAACCTTCTGTTGCCCACCAGGCGGGATGGTAAAATCATCTTCAGATAGGCTGATATTGACTCCTACTGGTGTCTCGGTGCTCATCCTTACGCTGAGCTCTTCAGCGCCGTTATTGAACACCACCACATAGATGCTTGGGCCACTAACTGATGAGCCCTGCGGAATCTCAAATGCCTGGCGGTAGAAGCTGCCAGAGAGAGCAATGCCTCCCTGTGCTTCTGCCGGTGCTGGGATAAACAGGCTTGCCAGCAGCACAAGGGGGATAAGAACGGCAAATCGTTTCACTTTACTATATGTTAGCATATCTCAAATTGGTAATGCTACACAAAGAAGGGGGCGAGACAAGCTGCCCCCTTCTTCAGGCAAAAATGCCAATTTATACTAACTTTTTTTATTTTCATCCGTTGGCAACCTGGTAATAGATGGCGCCAGTGTATGTTGCCTCGGTAAACACTGTTCCAAGCTTCAGCCACAAACTGTTGGTGGTGACGTCCTCGCCATCATCATCGGTCTGAGTGCCAGTATCGTCTATGGTCTCATAAGTCGGCGACGCTGTCACATTAACTGCGCTAGTCAAGGTGCCGGTATCATCGGCTTTCAGAGAGAACTCACCTTCGCCTGGGCTGGCTGTTTCATTCAGGGTTGCGTTGCCTGAAGGGCTGGTCCAGTTCTGTGATGCTCCTACCTTCTCATCGTAGTCGCCGTTGGCAAGATAGGTGACGTTGATATTTACTTCCTCACTGGAGTCACCCTCAGCGAAGTCCATCCCTGGACTTACGGAGCCCCAATCGACACTGGCGGTATTCACGGTGACCTCGCCGTACCACTCCATGGCGAGATCCCGGTCATCCCACATTTCCACTGGGGTGCCCTCGTCATTTACCTCACCAAAGAGGTCCCATCCAGGATTACCATCTCCGCCTGTGCCTTCCGTGGCGACCTTGCCCACCGTGAAGTAGAATTCCCAGGTGCCTGTAGTCAGGGTCATATCTGATGGCTTGGTGCAACTTCCCGATGTTATGGACCAAGTGGTAGCTGGTGTGCCACCAGTAGGCGATATTGACCACGTATCAGTACTCTTTACCCACTTCAGGCAGGCCAGGGTCTGTGTATCGCCTGTCTCGCCAGGGTCAGTCGCGGGTTCGCTGTCGGCAGAGTCGAACACGATGGCCACTCTTACTTGCTCTGTGTCGTTGACCGTGTTGGCATCATTAACCACGATCTTGGCTTTGTACGCCGTTCCGGGGGTCATCGAGTTTACGGCGCTACCTCCTGCGGCTGGAATCACTTCCACAGAGGTGATCGTTGGGGCCACATTCCCCACTGTGAAGCTGCCTGTGGCAGTGTCCTCAGCCGCCATGGCGGGCGATGCCACTGGCACTAATGCCAGAGCAAGCACCAACCCCAGGGTAGCCACAATTGATATAAATTTCTTTTTCACCATTCGTTTCTCTCCTTATTTAATTCTCCATATCACCGCAGTAACGACTCTGTAACAAATTTGTCAACTATCTTAGGGTACAATACCCTACGTTACTTAACTATACTTAACTATATTTATACTACTGCGCACTATGTGCCTTGTCAATATAACTTTAGTACTATTGTTTTATCGCGAGGCACAACGTGCCGAAGCCTTGTCCCGAGCGGAGCGAAGGAACTCATGGGATTGCCTCACTTCCCCCTCCCTCTAACTCCCTCCCGCCAGGGGAGGGAGGACTATATTCCTCTCCCTTTACGGGAGAGGATTAAGGTGAGGGTGAAACTGCCGTGAGATTGCTTCGGCATTACATGCCTCGCAATGACAAAAAAGAGTGACGGGAGAGGCTAGAGCCTGTCCTGAGCCGGACCCTTGCGAAAGCAGGGGGAAAGGTCAGCGAAGGATGAGGGTGGGTTACTGGGTAATGCCGAAGTAAAATGTGCCGGAGTAGGTGTCATATGTGATGCCCGAGCTGCCTAGTGAGAGCCAGAGGTGATTGTTGTTTTCCGCATTCCCAGCCTCAGTGGTCTGAGTGCCAGTGTCAAAAGTGGTATACGATGCACTAAGAACCTGCACAGCGTCCACAAGGGTGGCATCATCATCAGCCTTCAGGGAAAACTCACCTGCGCCCGGGCTGCCTGTTGTATTCAGGGTTACGTTGCCCGAAGCGCTGGTCCAGTTCTGTGATGTCTTCACCTGCTCAGCGTAGTTACCGTTGCAGATGTATGTGATGTTCACCACAGGAGATGTTTCGTTACTGCAGCCGGGACTTACAATTCCCCAGGAGATGTTTGAAGTCTCCACCGTTATCTCGCCATACCAGTTCATCTCTACATCCCGGAGATAATTATCCCCGGTTTGGCTGATGCTATCCGTTGCTTTGGCATATATATCCCAATCATCACTGCCAGGGGACTGGGTGGCTACCTTGCCCACCTTGAAGGAGAATACCCAGTTATCCGTTGTTGCACTATCGCTGCCCGCGCTGCATCCGGCAGCACTGATTTGCCAGGTTGTGCTTGCCGGGTCAATATCCCACACGGGAGAACCTCCCCTGGTCCAGGTGAGTATGGCACAGGTCTGGACATTGGCCGTCCCTGGCGCTGAAGGGTCGGTTCCGGCACTGTCATAAAAGACCTCCACGTAAACCTCATTCACATCAGCAAGTGTATCGCTATACGTCACGGGGACGGTTATATTTGTCCACTGCTCCTGCGGCGTCATAGAGCTTGGTGAGATGGCGATGGTGCCCACAGTGGGCGGCGGGTTATAACTCCCCTCAATTCTAATATCATAAATTTTGAGATATTTGTTATCTGGCCCTTTGGCCTTAGCGGTTTTAACCTTCACTCTTAAATCGTAAATATCAGGAAATCCCGAACCTCCCCAATCAGCAGAATTTAAAGTTTGAGAAACTTCTTGCTTGGAGAATGCCGAAATTCCCATTGCCAGTAAAGTATGTTTTTCTGTCCCGGCCGAATTTATAATATATACTCCAGCAGTATCATCAGTGGCTTGCTCTCTCTCTATCGTGGCATATAAGGTAGCTGAATTCCAAGTTTGAGATTTGGTTTGCCAAGCATCAATATTATTAGCATCTTGCCCGTACTTGATTGAAGGATCGTTGTTTGATATGAATATAGTATCGCCGGACGTTGCTGTGTTCCCATTGTATGCTTGTGTAGGATTAGTGGTTGCAGATATGACATCATAGTAATTTGTTGGTCTAATCGTCTCGATATCTGGACTGCAAATAGCAATGTGCCAGTGGGGCAGAAAAAGGCCCAGAATGACTAAAATGCCCAATATCATCCCCAGACAGGCAAATTTTCTCATCCTTCGCCCCATTTTTTTATTATCTCGCTGATAATGCCTTCAAGCTCTCACATACGGCATATGCCCTGCCAATTTTTATTATATTGTAACACAGCTAGCAACCTCTTCGTAATTCGTATATCGAGATTGTTCGGCACTGAGATGCCTGCATGACCTGAAGGGGCACACTACAATTGGGAATAGCGTCATTGTGGTGGGTTTAGAGAATCCGGAAGCCTTATGCGTCCCTGGCGGGACTCGAACCCGCAACCCGCTGCTTAGAAGGCAGCCGCTCTATCCACTTGAGCTACAGGGACGTCTGTAATAAATTTTACTCCTTGGTGAACAGGCTGTAAATCTTGAGGTAACGCTCTGTGGTGGCCTGGATTACCTCCGGTGGCAGTGTGGGTGGTGGGGATTCCTTATCCCACCCTGAAGCCAACAGCCAATCTCGGACCGGCTGTTTATCCAGGCTATACTGAAGTTCGCCAACCTTGTATTGACTGGCATCCCAGAAACGGCTTGAGTCCGGCGTTAATAGCTCGTCGATAAGCGCTAGCTTACCATCGATAACGCCAAACTCGAATTTGGTATCGGCGATTATAATGCCCCTGGTCTTAGCGTAATCTTGAGCAAAGCGATAGATGAGCAAACTCTTTCGTTCCATTTCTGCCATTAAGTGCTTGATGCCAAGCTCTACTACATCGTCATTGGTCAAGGGGCGGTCATGTTCTACATCGCTTTTGGTGGTGGGGGTGAAGATGGGCTGGGGAAGTTCTTGATTTTCCGGCATCCCCGAGGGTAGTTGAATATTACTGATGCTGCCGCTCTGTTTATATTCTGCCCAGGCTGAACCGGAAAGGTAGCCTCGAACGACGCATTCCACCGGAATACGATGAGCTTTGGCTGTGAGCATGGAGCGTTGGGTGAGATAATCGGGCAACTCTCTAATTGAGATTGTTTCGGCACTTTGTGCCTCGCAATGACGTAGCGAATCCAGGCTATCAATTACTTTAATAAAGTGATTGGGGATTATATGGGCTGTTTTTTTAAACCAGAAGGCGGAGAGCTGATTGAGAATTCTTCCCTTCTCAGGAACGCCGCAGGGTAGAACGTAGTCGAAGGCAGAGATGCGGTCAGTGGATACGATGAGGAGCTTGTCCCCTAAATCATAGACATCTCGCACCTTGCCCCGCTTGAATAACGGGAGTGATAAGTTGGTTTCCAACAAGATAGACATATTTAAATCATAGCCTTTGGCATAATATTGTGTAAAATCGTTCTTCCCCTCCCTCTAACTCCCTCCCTCAATATTTGCCCGGGAGAAATATATTCCTCTCCCTTGACGGGAGAGGATTAAGGTGAGGGTGAAACCAGCCCCAACCGCTCGAAAATGCTATCCACATGCTTCAAGTAATAGCTATAGTCAAATAAGGATTCTAATTCTGCTTTGGCTAGATGAGCGGTAACCTGGTTATCGGCTTCGAGAAAAGATAGGAAGTTCTTCCTTTGCTGCCAGGCTTCCATGGCATTCCGCTGCACTATTTGATAGGCTTTCTCTCGATTTAGTCCTTTGTCTATTAAAGTGAGGAGAACCCGTTGTGAGAAGATTAATCCCTGGGTAAGCTCGAGATTACGGCGCATATTTTCGGGGTAGACCTTGAGTCCCTTTATTACCGACGTGAACAGGGAGAGCATATAATCCAGTGCCAGGCAGGAATCGGGCATGATGATGCGCTCCGTTGAGGAATGGCTGATATCACGCTCATGCCACAAAGCGACGTTTTCCAGTGAAGTGGTGACATATCCTCTCATTAATCTGGCGAGCCCGCAGATACGTTCGCAAAGCTCGGGATTTCGCTTGTGGGGCATCGCCGAAGAGCCAGTTTGTCCCGCTTCAAAAGGCTCTTCAACTTCGAGGATTTCGGTCCGTTGAAGGCTTCTGATTTCAGTGGCGAATTTCTCCAGTGAGCTGGCGGTTATAGCTAAGGTAGCGACAAATTGAGCGTGGCGGTCGCGCTGGATTATCTGGCTCGAGATTGGAGCAGGAATAAGCCCTAATTTCTGGCAAGCTATCTTCTCCACTTCCGGAGATACAGTAGCGTATGTGCCTACTGCCCCCGAAATCTTGCCCACGGAGACAATTCGCGTAGCATCCTGTAATCTTTGGGCATTGCGTTTCATCTCTTCAACCCATAACGCTATCTTCAAGCCGAAGGTGGTTGGCTCAGCGTGAACGCCATGGGTTCGCCCTATCATAATGGTATATTTGTGTTCTATAGCCTTATTCTCCAGGGTGGAAATAAGGTCGCCAATATCCTGTGACAGGATATTAGCCGCTTCTTTTAGTTGGAGGCTTAAAGCGGTATCCATAACGTCTGATGAGGTAAGCCCGAGATGGATGAAGCGTGATTCCTCGCCGAGGCTTTCCGCCACCGAGTTAAGGAAGGCAGTCATGTCGTGGTGAGTCACCTTTAGAAACTCAGCGATGCGGTCCGGGTTGTAGGTAGCTTTCCTTATTTTAGTTATGGCTTCTTTGGGAATTTCGCCCAGCGCAAGCCAGGCTTCACAGACAGCTATTTCTACCCTGAGCCATAAGTCAAACTTGTTCTCGTCAGACCATATCTTTTTCATCCGTGGTCTGGAATAACGTTCAATCATAATTAATCCCCTGCTAATCCCTGTTTATATTTGTTATAGGCTTGTTTAATTTCATCATGTTTCAATCCCAGAATCTGGGCGGCGAGCAAGGCGGCATTTTTGGCGCCGTTTATGCCGACGCAAGCTACCGGAACACCTGCCGGCATCTGGGTTATGGAAAGTAAGGCATCCACGCCTTTTAGCTCACTGGTGGATAAAGGAACGCCGATTACGGGAATCGTTGTCCAGCTAGCTAATATTCCGGGAAGATGTGCCGCATAGCCAGCGGCAGCGATGATGACCTCAAAGCCCCTTTTCCCTGCCTCCAATCCATATTTTCTTGCTTTGTCAGGGTTTCTATGAGCTGAAATAACGGATACCTGGTAATCAATTCCCAATTCTTCCAGTATGTCTATGCCAGGCTGTATCAGACTGGCGTCTGTTTTGCTGCCGAGCACTACTCCCACTAATGGCATCGCTAACAAATATCAAAAATCAAAATTACAATTCAAAAAGCAAAGATACTTTTTATTTTTTAAGTTTTTCTGTGTCATTTTGCATTTTTACTTTTGCCTTTTGATTTCCTTTTACGGTTTGGTGCTTAGGATTTAGAGTTTATCCTTTTATTTCCCTCAAGGCAATATCTTTACGATAATAGCAACCTTCGAAGGAAATATCAGGTAAATGAGCATAAACCTTCTCTCGAGCTTCGGCGATATTCTTGCCCAGTCCTGCTACGGTGAGCACGCGCCCGCCGCTGGTATAGATTGTGCCATCGTCACCTAACCTGGTTCCAGCGTGGAAGATAAGCACATCTTTTTCTGCCTTATCCAGTCCTTTTATGGGAAAGCCTGTCTTGTAGCTCCCGGGATAGCCTCCTGAAGACATAACCACACCCACACAGGCATCACTGCTCCATTCTATCTTTACCTGTTCAAGATTGCCCTCGACTACTGCCATTAATATATCTACCAGGTCCGTTTTCAGGAGTGGTAGGGTAACCTGACTTTCGGGGTCACCGAAGCGAGCATTGAACTCTAAGTTTAGTATCTCTCTACCAGTGAGCATTAACCCGGCGTAAAGGACCCCTTTATAGGGTATGCCTTCATCAGCCATAGCCTTTACTGCTGGTAACAGGATAGCATTGGTAGCCTTGTTGACAAGCTTGGCGGTGAAGAATCCCGGTGGGCTATAGCCCCCCATGCCTCCAGTGTTAGGTCCCTGGTCATTATCTCCGATTTTCTTGTAGTCACAGGCAGGAATCATGGGAACGACCGTTTTGCCGTCGGTAAAAGCCAATAAGCTTACCTCCTTTCCAGTGAGGTATTCATCGATTATCACTCTATCGCCCGCTGAGCCAAAGATTTTTTTCTTCATGATGTCGCTGAGCGTTTTCTGTGCTTCTTCTTGAGACTCAGCTATGATAGTGCCTTTACCAGTAGCTAACCCGTCTGCCTTGATGACGATGGGCGCCTTTTGCTGCTTGATATATTCCTGAGCTTCATGATGGGAGGAGAAAATAGCCCCTTTTGGGCAGGGGATGCCATATTTTTGCATCAAATTTCGGGCGAAGACCTTGCTTGACTCTATTTGAGTGGCTGCTTTTGTGGGACCAAAAGCGGGGATACCCAGGCTATCAAAATGGTCCACTATTCCTTGAGTCAGTGGTGACTCCGGTCCAATGACGGCGAGGTCGATGTGTTCATCACGGGCGACTTTGCCCAGCTCTTCTATATCCGAAGGGGCAACATTTAAGTTTTGCGCTATGGATGCTGTGCCAGCATTTCCGGGAGCGACGTAAATCTGTTTAACTTTAGGGCTCTGGGCTAGTTTCCACACCAGGGTATGCTCTCTAGCCCCACCGCCGATGACCAATATCTTCAACGGCAGTTACTTCCTTTTCTTACGCTTCTTCCTGTTACTTTTTACGCCCTTTAATTTAGGTCTATGTGCCATCGTCTAAAACCAAACCTGTTTACTTAATTTTTCAGCCTGAACAGGGTCGAGGAGGCTGATTAACTTGAGCAGTTCAGCGACATGCTCTTTTTCTTCCTCAATGATATGTTCCAGTATAGTTGCTGCCTCTTCGCTCTCCATGCTCTCTATATGTTGATGATACTGATTTATGGCTTGTAATTCCCCAATTAAATCTTCACGAATCATCTCCACGTCGTTTTCGACATCTGGTGACTCATCATCTTTGTCTTCGAATCCATAATCCATCTTTTTCCCTCCTTTAGTCATTCCCATTCTATAGTTGCCGGTGGTTTGCTGGTAATATCGTAAACCACTCTATTGACATCAGGTACTTCATTAACAATGCGGTCAGATATTCTAGCGAGGAGGTCATATGGTAAACGTGTCCATTCAGCAGTCATGGCATCATCGCTGTTTATTGCCCTGATAGCTATAGTATAGCCATAGCTGCGGTAATCCCCGGTAACTCCCACGCTTTTGATGCCGGTGAGCACAGCGAAGCTTTGCCATAATTGGCGATAGAGTTTTGCTTTCTTTACCTCGTTCATAACTATCCAATCGGCGGCGCGGAGTGTCTCCAATTTTTCTTTAGTTACCTCGCCGATAATGCGTATAGCTAATCCTGGTCCGGGAAATGGCTGTCGCCAGATCATATCTTCAGGCAACCCCAGAGCCATTCCCACTTCCCTTACCTCATCTTTGAAAAGATAGCGCAGAGGCTCAATCAGGCTGAGTTTCATTTTGGCTGGCAGCCCCCCGACATTGTGATGGCTCTTTATTGTAGCTGAAGCCTTTGTTTCGCTAGCGCTACTGCTTTCAATGACGTCGGGATAAAGGGTACCCTGCGCCAGGAAATTGACCTTTCCCAATTTAGCTGCTTCTTCCTCAAAAACTTTGATAAATTCTTCGCCTATCATATGCCGCTTTACTTCAGGGTCGGTCACTCCCTTAAGCCGCTCCAGAAATCTCTCGCTGGCATCTACATAGGTTACATTCATTTTAAGATTGCGCAGGAAGGTGTTAAGCACTCTCTCCGGTTCCTGGCGGCGTAATAAGCCATTGTTGATGAAGATGCAGGTCAAGTTATTGCCTATAGCACGATTGATAAGGGTAGCAGTCACTGCAGAATCAACGCCGCCGGATAAGGCGCAGATGACCTTTCCATCTCCTACTTGGTTTTTAATTTTTTCGATGCTTTCAGTTATGAAGTTAGCCGGCGTCCAATTACCCTGGCAGCCGCATACTTTATATACGAAATTCTGGAATATCGTTTTCCCCATTGGAGTATGGATTACCTCAGGATGGAATTGAAGTCCGAAGACACCATCATCGCTGCCCATAGCAGCCACTGGCGTGTTATCGGTATAGGCTAAAGTTTTGAAGTTTTTGGGGAGATTCAGTATCTGGTCACCGTGGCTCATCCATACCGAAAAGGAGGGGGGAAGGCCGGCAAAAAGAGGGCAATCCTCGGTATTCAAATATAACATGGCATGACCATATTCACGCTTCTCTCCGGGAGATATTTGTCCCCCGAGTTGCTGGGTGATAACCTGCATCCCATAACAAATGCCCATTACCGGCAGATGCTTATCGTAGATGTAAGACAGAGCTACAGGGGCACCAGGATTATACACACTGGCCGGACCTCCTGACAGGACGAAACCGCGCGGATTAAGTGGCGCTATTTTCTCCCACGGGGTATCCCAGGGCACGAGTTCACAGTAAACGTGGCATTCTCGTATCCGCCTTGCTATAAGCATGCTGTATTGGGAGCCGAAGTCAATTACTACTATGGTTTCTCGTTCCTCAGGAGGTAATGGTTTCAGTTCAGGTGCAGATTGTTCACCGTGCAGTTCCTTGGCAATCCCCAGGTAGGTAGAGACCTCAATATCATCACTTGTAGGAACGCGGTGGCTTTGTTCGTCTTTCATTTCGATGCGGATTTTTACTGATACAGTCTAGCTTATCATCAAGATTTACTAACTTCAAGTCGGTGTACTGGTTCATATGATTAGTGACACTAACTCGTCTCTTGTCATTGCGAGGCGTAGCCGAAGCAAACTGAAGCATGAGATTCCTCGTTTCACTCGGAACAAGCTCCGCAATCCCCCGGATTCTCCCGGGCAAATATGGCGGGAGGGAGTTAGAGGGAGGGGGAAATTCACCCTCACCTTATTCCTCTCCCCTCAAGGGAGAGGAGACTATTCCGAGATTGCCACGCTTCGCTCGCAATGACAGAGGGGAGTTGCTAAACAATCTCGTAAACTTAAGGAGAGGGTTGTGGTTGTTTCGGGAGATGAGGTCTCGAGGCGGTGGGTTCACTGCGAGTGGTGGGGATACAGGTTAAAGTGGTGAAAGATTAACCGATACCCTCTCCAAATCCGCTGCTGGGCTACTTATCGCCACAATAGATAAGATTAGTCTCTAGCTCCATAGTTGCCCCCCTTTCAGTTGAGCAAGTCCCGCCACAAGACCGCTCACACACTACCATTCTCACGCCATCGCTTGCGCTTGCCGATACTTACACCACCTCATTTTCTGTCCCCCGGGTAAGTAGCTGCCACATAACTCGCCACATTCCCCAAAGTCCCCGCCATGCGTCGTTTTTCACTCTCCTCCAGGGAAGCCACATTATCGCTCACAATCTTCCACAACCCCGGAATAGCCTTACCCGGTCCCTCCCACTGTTCCCACTCATTGAGAGCCACTTCAAGACCCATCAGCACCGAAAAAAGCGCTGAGCACCACATAGAAACCATCAACTCGCGCTGTCTCCCCATCCACACCTGCGCTTGCTCTTCACTCATATCTTCACTCATAGCTACCTCCTTCAACCTCTTTTGCCATCCCGTGAGTAACATCACACACGCCCTATTAGCATGTGAACCTCCTTACCTTTGATTTTCAGTTAAGCAAGTCCCCCCACAAGACCGCCTGATACTCAGCCTCAGCAGGGTGTCGCTTCATATTCCCTTCCTTTACCTATCTTCTAGCCTTCTGTTCTGCTTATAAGGTTTCCGTCTTTTTTGTCGAAAACTTCGAGTATCATCGTGTCTTTAAGCACTATAGTTTCTGTTAAGGCTTTCTTTAGTAAGTTCTTGCTCGCATGGTTCAAAGGGGGAAGTTCATCATGGTCCTCAAAGTATCGACGAAGCAATTGGAGTTCAAGGTTGCTTGCTTCCCCACATAGGCACCAAGCAATTTCCATATCATATTTCTTGGCCATCGCATGGATTCGTTTGTTCGTCCATTGCGTAGGTCCTGGGCGTAAATACTGCTGAAGTCTCCCTCTTAACCCGTGCTTACCTTCTGTACTGCCTATGTAGAGGATGTCTGTTTCGCCTTTTAAACGCCCAAAACACTTGCTTTGAGCCATGCGAAATATGTAGATTCCACATTGTTTGGGCGCACTTTTCACGGTTTCCTCATTAAAAGGATGCCATTCGGAAACTCCTTTGCATATTTGGCTTACCTGTCTTGAGTCCATATTAGCATCTCCTTTGCCCTCTCCAAATCCGCTGGCTGAGCTGTCTATTAAGTTAAGTACGCAGTGTTATTTAGCCAGACAGCTAGGTTAATTGCAAACCTAAAGGCTCCATGAGTTGTGGATAGTACTCTGACACGTAAACTGCTACGACATGAAGAACTTCTTGCTCTGTCTCCTCCAAAGTCACAGGTATAGGTTGCTCTGCGATATTCAATCCTCTTTCCCGCCACTTGCGCCATTCGTCCAAGTCAATCTCGGAAACTCTCTTCCACATCTTTTCGGTTAACTCATGGAAACTAGCTCCGAAAGCAATCCCTTCCATGATAAAGTCCTGAGCCAAAAGTGTAGGTCCGTGCTCCATCTTCAAGGATATTTTCATTTTGGCTGCTTTCTCGAACCTTTTTGGTGGCATTTCAAAGCTTAAGCCAGCACGGTTAAGCTCCGTCCTAATGAACAAATCAAAAAAGGAATCTGGCTTCTTCCCGTAGCTGCTACGATAATCGTCAAGCCGTTTTTGAGCAAGATTAGTAAGGTCGTTGGTAAGTGATTTGAGTTCGTCTCTCTTCTGAGGTCTGTCATAAAACAGGTTAACTAGAATTTCAAACTTATCACGTCGAGCATGTCCTAGAGCTGCTGCTATCATATACAACTCCCATCCAGTGATTAGGAAAGGTAAGAAGCGAACATAGGAACGCCCTAGAATGTCTTTCTCTAAGATGCGTCCTATAGGTTCCCTTGATAGATATCCAAGAAATGGTGGCCGTTGCGAGCTACTAGTCATTCTGCTCCTTCTCCAAATTCACTGGCTGGGCTACTCGCGCCCTACTTGGCGTTCATTTCTACTTAAAGAAGTTCATAACTTCCGGTTTGAACTGTCCCTTTTGCACTAACCTTTCGCACACAGGGCGCAACAACCCTTGAAAATCCGAATTGCTGATGCTCGTGGGTTTGATGCCTGCCCCCTTCATAAATAACAGAAAACCCCCTAAGAAACCAATATAATCTGTGATACTCTCCCGCTTAGCCTTATCCACTCCCTTACCACTCCATGGAAGATTTTCAACCTCCTGTAATTCTTGTTGAGTCAAACGAATAATCTCTGGATAGTCTTTGTCTTTAATTGCTTCGATGAACTGCGATGGGATGCAAAGTCGTGAAATCATAACTATATTATACCACCGTCAAAAAGCAAACCTTAGCAATTTGGCATCATGTAAAGACTTCGTTTCACTACTTGCCTCAACTGGCTAGTACTAAGCCTAGTAAAATGTTAAACCCACACTTGTATCTATCTGAATGATATTACCTGGTGTATTTGTTTGCTATGTCGGTGTCCTCTATTTTATTTCAAAGTTGCAGGGTAGCGGGTCTAAGGCTTGCTCCTATTTTTAGTAGCCTGGATTAGTCGCCTGGATTCAAGATGAGCCTGTTAATGGTAGCTGACTCGACTTGCTCCCGTGTCCAGAGCATAGGATGATATCCCATGTTACGCCAGAGGTTAATCATGTCGTCATAGTGTTGGCTATAGGGATGACCGCTCTGGCCAGTGGTATCAATGGCGATGCTTTGCGTCAGGTCACCGAGGTCGACAATCATACGCATGGATGGCAACCAGGCCACGGCGCAGTTGCCGGAAGTGGCACTCCAGCTGTTTGAGTTGATGGTATCTGTGCTGCCGCTGACGGCGAACGGACCGCGGTTAACCATGCCCTCAATTAAACCGATGCCACTCAGCCCCAGCGGGTTGCTGACAAAGGTCACAGTATGCAAATCGCTCCACCTCCAATCATCACGGTTTTCGCCAAGCGCAGCCACTGTGTTGGTATAGCCTTCACTGAATGAGCGCAACAGGATGTCGTCGCGGGTTTCAACAATGTCCTTCGTCGCAACATCATCCCACCAAGGATTGTTAGGTTCTTCCATCAGCAAAAATGTCGCCCACATTTCCCTGCTGTCACCACTCGCCTGGATGACTTCACCCAGTTGGTCGTTATATAGGTTATCTACCAGGCTTACCCAGAACTGGGAGTACAGCGCGGCTTGCGCGCTGTCCATATTACACTGGCAGTCCCATTGAAGCAGCCAGTCACGGGTCTCAGTCAGCTCAGCATCATCGAATTGCAAGTCAGCCAGGTAAGGCATCAGTTCTTCGGCGCTGATAAGCTTATTGTCGCCTTGAATAGCCTGAAAGCTGGCGATGGTGTGTGGTACGTTGTCTTCCAGCATCTCGACAATCCGTTGAGCCCGATAGCCATAGTTCCATTCCTGACTGATGACGTAGTTTTGCCCCGCTGCCAGTTCCTGCGCCAGTTGGTCATAATACTCCAGTGGAACGATTGCCTGGTTGGCGGTGGCGATATAGCCGCGTTCCGGATTGAAGACGCGAGGCAGACTATCGTAGGGGATAAAGCCCTGCCATTCAAACTCATCCGTCCAGCCTGGAGCGGGTAAGAGCCCGCTGTGATTTTCGGCACGGATGGGAATGCGGCCAGGCATCTGATAGCCGATGTTACCTTCCACATCAGCATAAACGAAGTTCTGCGAAGGAACATCCCAATACTGGAGCGCTCCGCGGAATTCTTCCCAGTTAGTTGCTTTGTCGAGGTCGGCAACCGCCTTCGTGATTGTGCCCTGGTCTAAAGCCGTCCAGCGCAATGCCAGCGGGTCTTCATTGTTGAAGCCAAGGCTCTCACCGGTTTCTCCGTTTATCTGATTATCGTTGATGATTGGCCCGAGGTGCGTTTCACGAACCTGGATGGTGATTGGTTCTTCGCCGTCTCCAAAGTGAATGGTTTCCTCGTGTAGCGTCATATCACGCCATTCGCCATTCCACTCGTACTGGAGTGGATTGTCGGGATTGACACGAATGGAATACAAATCATACACATCGGGACCTGCGTTGGTTACCCCCCAAGCAATATGATTGTTGTGACCGATGATAATCCCCGGTGTGGGGGAGAAGGCGAAGCCCGTCACATCGAAAGGAGCTTCCCCGCCTATGGATTGACAGTGCAAACCGATTTCGTACCAGATAGACGGAAGCTGGGCCGCAAGGTGTGGGTCATTGGCTAACAGCGGCTTACCGCTTTCCGTCATACTACCACTGACCACCCAGTTATTGCTGCCAATGTCTGAGATATCACTGGAAATCAGGTGCATGTTCGGGCAGATGCTTTCGAGGAGCAACGTATCAACTTCAGGAGGCATGGTGCTGTTGTTAACCTGGCTGGTGAGAGTTGATTCTGTTATGGGCAAGTCTTCTGGTTGGATGATAGTGGGTTTTTCGCCGAAGGGCCAGGGGGGTGTCAGCCATTGGTCGGTCATTTCCTGGCCGATAATTTCGTAAAGTGTGGAGCGGAGTTCTTCGTGATTATCGCTGGGGCCCAAATCCCACGCCATCACCTTGCCCCATACCAGCGAGTCAGCAGGTGTCCACGGCTCGATTTGGATGTCAATGCCTGTTAGTTCAAGTATGCTGTATTCTAGAGCCAGTTCGCCGGGGTCACGGCTCAAAATATAGGCGTTGACGCCATCGGCAAAGGCCTGCAAATAAGCCATGGTCTCGCTGTCACAGCTTTTTACCTCCTGCTCGGCTACACGCCGCCAGCCAAGACTGCGGATGAAGATATCTACGGGCAGCAAGTCAGTATTCTTGCCAGTTAACTCCTCAATTGTGCCGCTTCCAGCGTGGCGAAAGAACTCCATCTGCCACCAGCGGTCCTGGGCTTGCGTGTATCCCTGAGCGAAAAAAAGGTCATGCATGTTGCTGGCGTAGATCTGCGGAATACCCCACTCGTCGCGCAGGATTTCCACCGTGTCGTTCAGCCCGGTGACCCTGAGTTCTCCGTCGTGCTGTGGCAGGGGTGCTCTGGTCAAGTTGTAAAACCAGGCATAGCCACCGATAAGAACCAGTACCACAACAATAGGTAAAACAATCCGAATAACCTTCTTAGTACGATTTCCTTTCATGTCAACCTCTTTTTAATCGTAAAGTTGGAAGGCAATCATTATACCACCTATTATCCAGTCTCACCCATCTATCTGAACTAGATCAGTCGCAAGACAAATCGGCTCTTCTGAGTGGGATAATACCCCGCTCTATTGCATAGAGTGCGCTGGGCTAGCCGCCGGACAGTGGTATAGCACCTCCGCAACCATGACTATTGGTGACTCAGACTCAGCCGACGTTGCCACTGTCAACACCCCGCAGCATTCCTAAATATTGATAAAGGAGGAAGAGAAGCTGGTAGGAATTAGTTGTGGAAGACGTGAAACAAACTCCTCTGGTGTTAAATAGTTATAACCAAACTTTTTTGCTATTTCCTCATCTGCTTCGTCATCACCAACATGAGTTATTTCAGCTCCCGGGTATAGCTCACTTAACTTCCCTAAGTCACTTTTAGTTAAAGCAAAATCAGGCCGTATACCCCAGCTTGTCCACTGTCTTTCTTGTTCTTCACCACTAACGCCTCCACCAGTGCCAATAAAATAGCCCTTCTCCTTGAGTTTTCTCAGCATTTCAAGAGTTATAGGACCGCTAGAAAGAGCAAGTGTATCGTCTCTATCAAAGCTAAATACTTTAGCCATTAGGCGAAATGTCCGTGGAAGTGATTCGTAATAACTCTCCTAAATCCTCTCTATTATACCACCATTAATAAGCAAACCTTAGCAATTTGGCATCGTGTGAAGACTTCGTTTCACCACTTGCCTCAACTGGCTAGTAGTACTAAGCCTGGTAAAATGTTAAATCCACACTTGTGTCTATCATAAACATCTGCAATCCCCAGTAGTGCATGTGAGGCATGAGCCAAACCTTCAGCCGATTCTCGTATGTAAACTGTATAGTCATCATGCTATACTAGCGTCAAGAAAAAAATGGATGCTTTGAACGAGCAGGTAGACAAAGGGATTCAAATCCTCAAGCAGGGCGGAGTAATTGCCTTTCCCACCGATACGGTTTATGGCCTGGGAGCCGATGCTTTTAATTCTAATGCCGTGAAGAGGATTTATGACATAAAAAAACGTCCCACGCACTTGCCCCTCCCACTGCTTATCGGTGACATAAAACAGCTTGACATTCTGGCTGAGCCATTGTCTGAAATTGCCTTATTTTTAGCCAGGCGTTTCTGGCCCGGTGGGTTAACCTTAGTTGTCCCTAAAGTAGCACGTTTGCCTGGTTATCTTGGTAATACCAGCATAGCGGTGCGCATTCCAGCCCATCCTGTTTGCCTGGCGCTTATTCAGGCAATCAATAATCCCCTGATTGGCACCAGCGCCAATATCAGTGGCAGGCCCAGCGCATTAACCGCTGGTGAGGTTAAGCAACAATTAGGTAGTGAGGTCGACCTTATTATCGATGGGGGTAGATGTCCTGGCGGTGGCGAGTCAACCGTGGTTGATGTCACCGGCGGAGAAGTCGTGATTTTGCGTCAGGGCATTATCCCTGGGAAGGAAATTAAGCGGGCTGTTGAGGAATCAGGTGCATTACACCCTCATCCTTCGACAAGCTCAGATGAGGGAAATTCACCCTCACCTAGCCTCTCCCGTCAAGGGAGAGGAATAATTCATCCTCATCCTTCGACAAGCTCAGGAGAGGGAAATTCACCCTTACCTAGCCCCTCCCGTCAAGGGAGAGGAATTGCAAAGAATGTTCTCCCGGGCAAATATGGCGGGAGGGAGTTAGAGGGAGGGGGAAAGGAACCATGCGAATTGCTTTAGGCTGTGACCATCGTGGCTTCAAGCTGAAGCAGGCAATTATGGAGTTTCTGCAGCAATCAGGCTATAGCTACCAGGACTTTGGCTGTTATAGCACTGAATCGGTGGATTATCCCGATTTTGCGCAAAAGGTGGGGAATGCCGTGGCATCGGGTGAATTTGACCACGGCATCTTAATATGCGACACAGGGATAGGTATGTGTATCGCGGCTAACAAGATAAAGGGAATAAGGGCAGCGCTATGCCACGATACCTTTGCTGCAGAGCGAGCCCGGCTGCATAACGATGCCAATATCTTATGTTTAAGGGGTGAGAATATTGAAGTTAATGAAGCCCTGGAAATCATAAAAACTTATCTTTCAACTACATTTGAAGGCGGCAGGCACATCCCGAGGTTAAATAAGATAAAAGTTTTAGAAACAGGTTGACAAAGTTAGCCATAGCTGATATTTTCATTTTTTTAACTTTTTGAGGGATAGTCATGAGAAGCGATGTGATAAAGAAAGGCATTGAAAGAGCACCCCACAGGGCGTTACTGCGGGCTGTGGGCTGTTCATCGGCTGATTGGAATAAGCCGTTTATCGGTGTTATCAATAGCTTCAATGATATTGTTCCGGGACATATTCATTTGCAATCCATTGCCAGTGCGGTAAAGGAAGGTGTTCGCGAGGGAGGTGGCGTGCCTTTCGAGGGCAATACTATCGCGGTGTGCGATGGTATCGCCATGAACCATGAGGGAATGAAATACAGTCTGCCCAGCAGAGAAATCATCGCTGATTCTGTGGAGATTTTTGTTCAGGCGCATGCCTTCGATGGATTGGTATTTATTCCAAATTGCGACAAGGTGATACCGGGAATGCTTATGGCGGCGTTAAGGCTTAACCTGCCCGGCATTTTTATCAGTGGTGGTCCCATGCTGGCGGGAAGACTTGTTAAGAATGGTCAGGAAAGAGCGGTGGACCTCAATTCCGTTTTCCTGGCGGTAGGTGAGGCAGTAAAGGGAAGTATCTCTGAGGAAGAGGTGGCAGAATTGGAGGAAGTTGCCTGTCCTGGATGTGGCAGCTGTTCCGGTATGTTCACCGCTAACACTATGAATTGCCTCACTGAAGCTCTGGGTATGGCTTTGCCTGGAAATGGAACAATACCAGCGACACAGGCACGGCGGATTCAATTAGCTTATGAAGCCGGACGACAAGTTATGGAAGTCCTGGCCAGGAATATTCGCCCTAGAGATATCGTTACCCGGGATTCTATTTACAATGCCTTTGCTGTGGATATGGCTTTGGGGGGCAGCACTAATTCGGTGCTCCATCTTACCGCAATAGCACATGAGGCAGGAATTTCCTTCCCGCTATCCTGGATAAACGAGATTAGCCAGAGTATTCCTTATATATGCAAGTTAAGTCCCGCAGGAGATTATCACATTGAGGATTTAGACATGGCTGGTGGTATTCCAGCGCTGATGCAAGAATTGTCGAGCTTATTAAAACTGGAGGCAAATACCGTGCTGGGAAGGCCGCTGGGTGAGGTAATAGCAGGGCAGCGGGTTAAAAGCAGGGAGGTGATTCGCAGTTTGTCTAATCCCTATAGTGCTACTGGCGGAGTCAGCATGTTGTTCGGCAATTTAGCCCCTGACGGGGCGGTGGTGAAAAGGGCAGCGGTAGCTCCTGAGATGCTGGTTCACGAAGGTCCGGCAAGAGTTTTCGATAGTGAGGAAGAAGCAACAGCAGCGATAATGGCTTCGAAAATCAAAGTCGGGGATGTAGTGGTTATCCGATATGAAGGACCGAAGGGAGGTCCGGGGATGCGTGAGATGTTGACTCCTACCTCACTTCTTAGTGGAATGGGCATGGATAAAGAGGTAGCTCTTATCACCGATGGACGTTTTTCCGGAGCCACACGAGGTGCCGCTATTGGTCATGTCTCCCCTGAAGCGGCAGAGAAGGGACCTATAGCTGCGATAGGAGAAGGTGATATTATTAAAATAGATATTCCTAATAACATATTGGAGATAAAATTGAGTCAAGAGGAGATAGAGAAGCGCTTAGCTTCGTTGCCTTCGTTTGAGCCGAAGATTAAGGCTGGCTATCTTAGTCGCTATGCTGATAAAGTTACCTCAGCCAGCACAGGAGCGGTATTTGCTGATTAGGAGTTTGTCATGAAGAAAACCGGCGCGCAGATTTTATGTGAAAGCCTGATTAAGGAAGGAGTCGAGGTTATTTTCGGCATACTTGGTGGCTCTATACTGCCAGTGTATGATGCCTTTACCCAATATCCCCAGCTACGGCACATATTGGTTCGCCATGAGCAGGGGGCCGTTCATGCCGCTGATGGCTATGCTCGAGCCACGCATAAAGTAGGTGCATGCATAGCTACTTCAGGTCCCGGAGCTGCTAATCTGGTCACCGGCATTGCTAATGCTTATATGGATTCCTCTCCCTTAATAGCTATAACCGGTCAGGTAGCCCGACCATTTATTGGCAAAGATGCCTTCCAGGAAACGGACATTACCGGCATCACCCTTCCCATCACCAAGCATAATTATCTTGTTTCCAGCGCTAAGGAACTGGCAATGGTGGTGAAGGAGGCTTTTTACCTTGCTCGGACAGGCAGGCAGGGACCTGTTCTCATTGATATACCACGGGATGTTCAACAAGAGGAAGCGGAGTTTATTTATCCTGACAAAGTTGACTTACCGGGCTATAAGCCTGTTGTTCAAGGTCATCCAGCTCAAATCAGGAAGGCGGCAAAGCTTGTTAACGGTGCTGAGCGCCCGCTTATCATTGCTGGCAGGGGAATAATTATGTCTCAGGCTTATGCTGAGCTAAAGGAGCTGGCAGAGAAGGCACAAATACCCGTGGTTAACACGCTTCTTGGTATCAGTTCCTTTCCCCAGAATCATGTTCTTAGTTTTGGCATGCTCGGGATGCATGGAATGGCTTATGCCAATATGGCAGTGCAAAATGCTGACCTCATTATCGCTATTGGCATGAGGTTCGATGACCGGGCTACAGCAATCACGGATAAATTTGCTCCCGAAGCACGTATTATACACATCGATATTGACCCTGCGGAGATAGGCAAAAATGTCAGGGTAGATGTGCCTATCGTTGGAGATGTCAAAAATGTGCTTGGTGTGCTGAATAAAGAAATCACGGTCAAAGAGCATACAGAATGGCTCTCCACGCTAAATAAATGGCAGCGTGAGCATCCATCGCTGCTAATCAGGGAAAGTAGTGAGCTTTTGCCACAATACATTGTTCGTCAGATTTACGAGGCTACTCAGGGTAATGCTACGGTGGTAACTGGAGTGGGGCAGAACCAGATGTGGGCAGCACAATATTTTACCTTTATCAAGCCAAATAGCTTTATTTCGTCGGGCGGTCTGGGCACAATGGGATTTGAGCTTCCCGCTGCCATGGGAGTGAAGGTTGGGCGTCCTGATGAAATGGTGTGGTGTGTTGCTGGTGACGGTGGCTTTCAGATGACTATTCAGGAGTTAGCCACCATAGCGGTGGAGAATATTGCGGTGAAGATAGCCATAATTAATAATGGTTATCTTGGCATGGTAAGACAATGGCAAGAGTTATTTTATGGGCATCGCTATGTTGATACACGACTTTGGAATCCCGATTTCGTCAAGATTGCTGAGGCGTATGAAATCCCGGCTATAAGGGTAAGGCATAGAGATGAAGTAAGTCCGGCGATATACAAAGCGATGGATTATGATGGTCCATTTCTTGTTGATTTTATAGTGGAGCCAGAGGAGAATGTCTATCCCATGGTGCCGCCGGGGAAGAGTCTATCTGAAATAATAGAACTGCCCAAACCGAAAAGGGTGCCGAAGGCAAAACCAAAGATACTGGCAAGGAGTTGAGCATGGAGACTAAGGAATACACGATATCCATGTTGGTGGAGGACAAAGCTGGCGTGCTCAATAGAGTGGCTAGTTTGTTTCGGCGACGGAATTTTAACATACAAAGCCTCGCTGTGGGTGGTAGTGAGCAGCCTGGTTTATCTCGCATGACTGTTGTGGTTGCTGCTGACCCGGCTCAAGTGGAGCAAGTCAGAAAGCAACTGGATAAATTAATTAATGTGGTCAAGGTATCCGATATCACTGATGCGGACATAGTAGCCAGAGAGCTGGCGCTAATCAAAATTGCCGCTACTTCTTCGTCTAGAAGCGGAATTATACAAATTGTTGATATTTTCCGGGCTAATATAGTTGATGTTGCTGCGGATTCGGTTACAGTAGAGGTTACCGGTGACGAGGACAAGGTGAATTCCCTGCTTGAGCTTCTTCGTGGTTTTGGAATAAAGGAGGTAGTCAGGACAGGAAGGGTAGCGTTAACTCGTGGAGGTGCATCTAGCAAAAAAAATCCTAAGCACTAAATCCTAAACCCTACCCCTGCTTTCGCAGGGGTTGAATTTGTTTAGAATTTAGAAATTTGAACTTAGGATTTCTCTGAAGGAGGACTATGGCTAAGATTTACTATGATAAGGACACTAACCTGGATTTAATCAAAGGGAAGATGATTGGCATTATCGGCTATGGTAGCCAGGGGCATGCTCATGCCCAAAATTTAAGGGATAGTGGCTGTCAGGTTATCGTTGCTGAAATGAAGGGAAGCGAGGGCTGGAAAGCGGCAAAAAGTGCTGGTTTTAAGATAGCTGGTGCTGCCGAGGTAGCCAGGGAAGCCGATATTCTGGTTATGCTTGCTCCTGATAATCTGCATCCGGTAATTTATCGCGAGTCAATCGAGAAAGAACTCTCCCGGGGCAAAACATTGATGTTCGCCCACGGCTTTAATATTCATTACTCTCAAATTGTACCCCCAAAAAGTATAGATGTAAGCATGATAGCTCCGAAATGCCCCGGGCATATATTGCGCCAGCTTTATACTGAAGGCTCCGGAGCTCCAGCCCTGGTAGCTGTTCATCAGGATGCCTCAGGCAAAGCAAAGGATATTGCCTTAGCGTATGCCAAAGGAATTGGCTGTGCTCGAGCTGGAGTGCTGGAGACAACTTTCGCTGAGGAGACCGAAACTGACCTCTTTGGTGAACAAACTGTGCTCTGTGGTGGGGTTTCCTCCCTGGTCAAAGCGGGTTTTGAGACATTGGTGGAAGCGGGCTATCAGCCAGAGATTGCCTACTTCGAGTGTTTCCATGAACTTAAGCTTATTGTTGACCTTATGTATCAGGGCGGTTTGAATTATATGCGCTATTCGGTGAGCGATACTGCTGAGTATGGTGACTATACTCGTGGTCCAAGGGTTATAAATGAGATGGTCAAGGATGAAATGATACAAATACTGGCCGAAATTCAGGATGGTAGCTTTGCCAGGGAATGGATACTGGAAAATCAGGCGGGTCGCCCCAGTTTTAATGCTTTGAAGAGGATGGAAGCTGAGCACCCAATTGAGATTGTGGGCAAAAAACTGAGGGATATGATGCCCTGGCTGAAGAAATGAGGAATAAATTTTGGATAAGGTAATCATTTTCGATACCACTCTGCGGGACGGGGAGCAGGCGGCAGGGGCAAGCCTGAATCCCCAGGAGAAGCTGGAGATTGCCAGGCAACTGGAGAAGCTTGGCGTCGATGTTATCGAGGCTGGCTTTCCTGCTAGTTCCGCTGGCGATTTTGAAGCTGTTCAGCTCATCAGTAAAGAAGTTCAGCGACCAATAATTTGTGCCTTATCCTTTGCCAACGCCGATGCTATAGATAAGGCATGGGAGGCAATTAAAGAAGCAAGTCATCCCCGAATTCACGTTTTCCTTTCTGCCTCGGATATTCATCTTCTCTATCAGCTTAAAAAGAGCAGGGAGGAAATATTACAGGTATCTAAGGAAATGGTGGCTCGAGCCAAAAGTCATGTTGATGATGTTGAGTTCTCCCCTATGGATGCTTCCCGCAGTGACCCTGCCTATCTTTACCGTATGCTGGAAGCTGCCATTGAGGCTGGAGCAACCACAGTGAACATACCTGATACAGTTGGCTACGCTATCCCTCAGGAGTTCGGTGACTTGATTCAAGGCATTTTTGATAATGTTCCCAATATCCATAAGGCTACTCTGAGCGTTCATTGCCATAACGACCTGGGGTTAGCGGTAGCTAACAGCCTGGAGGCAATACGGAGAGGGGCAAGACAGGTTGAATGCACCGTCAATGGTATCGGTGAGCGTGCGGGCAATGCCTCTCTGGAAGAGATTGTTATGGCGTTGAACACCCGCCAGGATTTTTTCGGGCTTACTACGGACATTAACACTCGGCAAATCTATAAGACGAGCAGGTTGGTGAGCGAGGTCATTGGCTTCCCCGTTCAGCCAAATAAAGCTATTGTGGGCGCCAATGCCTTTCGACATCAGTCAGGTATTCACCAGGATGGGCTAATAAAGAAGGCGATAACCTATGAGATTATCGACCCGAAGTTGGTGGGCATACCCTCCAGTGTTCTGGTATTAAGCAAGTTGAGTGGTAAGCGTGCTTTTAAAGAGAGATTGGCTGAGCTTGGGTATACCCTGGATGAAGAGGATTTAGTCCGTGCCTTCAAGCGATTCAAGGAGTTAGCTGATAAGAAGAAAGAAGTTACCGACCGTGACATCGAATCTTTGATAGCCGAGGAACGCCGCACTACCACCGAGGTATATCACCTCGACCATGTTGAGGTTTCTTGTGGCGACCATAGTCTTCCTACAGCTACGGTCAGGCTTATTGACCCTGATGGCATCAGTTTAGCTGATGCTGCTCTGGGCACAGGACCGGTGGATGCAGTGTATAAAGCTATTAACCGTATAGTTGGCATTCCCAACGAACTTACCGAGTTTACGGTCAAATCGGTTACTGAGGGAATAGATGCCATCGGGGAGGTGCTTATCAGGGTGGAGAGCGAGGGGGTAACTTACACCGGTCGTGGCGCTGCTACTGATATCATCGTTGCCAGTGCCAAGGCATATATGAATGCCTTGAATCGGCTTCTGGTTAGTAAGGCAGCCAAGACAGGGAAAGGAAAACGCAAGTGAGTCCGCTATTGGATATGGCATTGCGTTTGCTCCTGGCCATTGCCCTGGGAGCAGTCATTGGCTATCAGCGTGAGCGAGCTGGCAAGGCAGCAGGGCTGCGCACTCACACTTTAATTTCCATGGGTGCTGCTTTATTCACCGTGGTTTCTATTTTCGGTTTCAGCGGTGCTGTTGACCCTTCTCGTGTTGCCGCTGGTGTAGTAGCCGGGGTGGGCTTCATCGGCGCCGGTGTCATCTTTCGCGGTATGGGAGGAGGAGGAGATCGCGTGGCAGGATTAACCACCGCGGCGAGCATCTGGACTGCTGCTGGTGTGGGTTTAGCTGCTGGTGCCGGGATGTGGTTGATTGCCATAATAGCTGGTCTGGCTGCGGCCGGCATATTGATGATTCCCAAGGTCCACGGGTAAATGGCAGGTCAGACGCTCGCTGAGAAGCTCCTGGCGGCTCACTGTGGCAGGGAAGAGGTCAGCGTCGGTGAATTCATAAATGCCAGGGTTGATTTGGTTTTAGCCAATGACATTACTGCCCCGCTAGCTATAAAGGAATTCCAGCGGCTCGGAGTAAGCAGAGTATTTGACCCTGGAAAAGTGGTGATGGTTCCTGACCACTTTTGTCCCGGTAAAGATATACCATCAGCCGAGCAAGCCAAGCTGATGAAGGAGTTTGCTAGAGAGCAGGGTCTGGTTTATTTTGAGGTGGGGCGGATGGGGATTGAGCATGTGCTCCTGCCGGAGCAGGGTCTTGTTCTGCCCGGACAGGTTATCGTTGGTGCTGACTCCCATACTTGCACTTATGGTGCTCTAGGTGCTTTTGCTACCGGCATGGGCTCTACTGATATTGCTGTGGCTATGGCAACTGGTGAAATATGGCTGAAAGTGCCGCCAACTATTAAGTTTGTTTATCACGGAAAGCTCCCGAAATGGGTCGGTGGCAAAGACCTTATTCTTTATACCATTGGCGACATCGGCGTTGATGGTGCTCTTTACTCGGTTATGGAATTCGCTGGTGAGGCGATTGATGAATTGGATATGGATGGACGCTTCACCATGGCAAATATGGCAATTGAAGCTGGGGCTAAGGCAGGTATCTTTGCCGTGGATGATAAGACTGAAGAATACCTCCACCGTGCCGCTGCCAATCGGGTTTCCCCTGTCATTGCGAGCCAGACTCCCCCTGTCATTGCGAGGAGCGAAGCGACGAAGCAATCTCAGTCGAACGAGGACACCCAGTATGCCAGAATCTATGAATACGATGTAGCCCAAATTGAGCCCCAGGTAGCCTTTCCCTCTCTACCGTCCAATACCAGGCCTGTAAGCAAGGTGGGAGAGGTAAAGTTAGACCAGGTGGTCATCGGTGGCTGCACTAATGGGCGGATTAGCGATTTAAGAGTAGCAGCCAAACTGATTCAAGGAAGAAAGATACATCCCGATTTGAGGTGTATCATCCTTCCTGGGTCGCAGCAAGTCTACCTCGAGGCACTGAGGGAGGGATTGATAGAGGATTTCATAAAGGCTGGTGCTGCAGTAAGTACTCCTACCTGTGGTCCCTGTCTTGGCGGGCATATGGGTGTTTTAGCTGCTGGTGAACGCTGCCTATCTACCACCAATCGGAACTTTGTAGGCAGAATGGGCAGCCCTGAATCCGAAGTTTACCTTGCTAACCCTGCAGTAGCCGCCGCCAGCGCCATTTCAGGAAAGATTGCTGCCCCAGAGGAAGTTACAGATTAGCTCGTGTTAAGAATCTCCTTGAGGGGCTTCTTTAGAAGAACGAAAAATGAGATGAGCAATTCCTGCTATATCTAGTTACTAGCTCAGACAACTTGAACTGTAGTGGGAGGTGGTTAGAATACAAAAAAACAAAAATAGAGTTATAATTTCCATTACGAGAGGGAGGTGTTGAAATGGCAACGCGAACTTTTAAAGCAGTTCTCCATAGGGAAAAAGACCTATATGTTGCAGAATGCCCTGAAGTTGGAACGGTCAGCCAGGGATATACCGTTGAAGAAGCTATCGCTAACTTGAAGGAAGCTACAGAGCTCTACTTGGAAGAGTTTGTTTCGCCTGAGGGTACTAAGCCTCTAGTGACCACCTTTGAGGTGGCAGTGCATGCCTAAGTTGCGCAGGGTGTCAGGACAAGAGGCTATCCGAGCTTTGGAGCGATTAGGTTTTGAGCAAGTACGCCAGCGGGGTAGCCACGTTGTGCTCAAGAAGCAAACGCCGGAAGGAGCTGTTGGATGTGTAGTGCCCCTTACATCGTGAACTGGCGATTGGCACGTTGCGAGGCATTTTGAAGCAGGCTAGAGTAACATCCGATGAGTTTATGGAGAGACTCTAAAGGGGTATATTAAGTTAGCAAAGGAGGAGGTAAATATGGCTGCAAAACCAGTGGTAATTAAGTTTTTCGCCCCTGTCATTGATGTCACCGTTAACGCTTTAATGGACGCTGTCGATCAGAAGATGAAGCAAGGGATAAAGGAATTCATCCTTGTTATCTCTTCACCTGGTGGCTCGGTTTTCCATGGCTTGAGCGCATACAATTATTTGAAAGGATTGCCTGTGGAGATAACCACGCACAATTTTGGCAGCGTCGACTCAATAGGCATTGTGTTATATTGTTCCGGTTCAAAAAGGCTGTCAGTGCCTCAAGCGAGATTCTTGCTTCATGGTGTTAGTGCCCAGTTCAGGGGGGAACAAAGTTTGGAAGAGAAGCAGTTGGAAGAAAGGGTGAAAGGACTGGCGATTGACATCGAAAACATTGCCAAGGTGATTGCTGCAAATACGAATAAGACCGAAGCAGATATAATAAACGCCATGCATGAAAGAACGACTTTAAATCCGGAAGAGGCGCGATCCTGGAAGCTGGTGCACGAGATAAAATCAGAGCTATTTGAAACGGGCAGCGAGGTAATTTCCATCCAATTTCAGTCACCACAGAAACCGTAACGTCGGATAACAACGTGTTCGCGGTTCGCTCTGTTTCCCCAAATGCTTTCAACCTTTCGCATATCCGCAAAACATTAGGCGAAATGGCAGTTCAATATGGGAGGGTAATTTATGGAGCCGATTAAAGTCGAATATCATGACAAAGTAGCTGTATTGAGACTAAACAGTGGTATTACCAATGCTCTGAACACAGAATTTCTTAAGCAGATATCTAAGACTCTTCAGAAGTTGAAACATGATCCTTCCGTGAGTAGCATAGTATTTGCTGGTGCTAACGAGAAGTTTTTCTCTATTGGTTTTGACGTCCCACAACTCTACGAACTCAGTAGAGATGAGTTTAAATTCTTTTACCAGACATTCAATCGTCTCTGCTTGGATCTGTATGCATTACCTAAACCTACAATAGCAGCAATAGCGGGACATGCCATAGCAGGTGGTTGTATCCTGGCTATTTGCTGCGACTATCGATTCATTGCGGAAGGTAGAAAATTGATGGGACTTAACGAGATTAAGCTTGGAGTGCCTGTTCCATATCTGGCTGATTGTATCCTGCGGCAGATAGTTGGAACTCGGAACGCTCGTGAGATATCGGATACAGGTGAACTTTATCAACCTGAAGAATTACTTCAAATGGGTATGGTGGATCAAGTGCTGCCGTTAGAGCAAGTGTTACCTGAGTCGATCGAGAAAGCTGGACTGTTGGGTGCACTGCCCCGCGAGGCATTTGGGATGAATAAACGTAATCGTGTAGAGGTGGTTGAAGCACAGCTTATAACGCACCTGGCAGAGAGAGAGCAGTTCTTCATAGAGTGTTGGTATTCCGATGACGCCCGTGAACGATTAAGAGAGGCGATTAAGAGATTCTAGACTTAATAATGGGCGTTACATATTTGATGTTGACGGTTTTGGGAGATTCTCACATTGCCGCTTCGCCCAACACACGCATATGGCTCCATTTCCGCTCGCCCGAATTGTTCTTAGTCAGAGCAACATCATATACAGGCAAAACGTTAGGCGAAACAGTGAGTTGGAAAAAGATAGGAGGCAAGTGATGGAGAATGAGAAGAAACTTGAACCCATGCCCAATGTCAGTTTCAAGTGCATGACGTGGTTGTATAAATTCGTGGATCTCATCTGGAACCCACAACGGCGGTTGGAGAAGATTTCGTTAAAAGAGGGAATGGCAGTGGTCGATTATGGATGTGGGCCAGGTCGATATACGCTGCCCATAGCCAGGTTAGTTGGACCGAAGGGCAAAGTCTTCGCTGTAGATATCCAACCACTGGCCATTAGCACCGTAAGGAAGAAAGCGGCTCGTGAGTCTTTAACAAACATAGAGGCGCTCCTGGTCAATTCCTATAATACGGGGATTCAAGGTTCAAGCATCGACCTGGTTTTACTCATTGACACTCTTCACTTGATAGGAGATTGTGATGCACTGTTTCAGGAAATTCATCGAATACTCAAACAGGATGGCAATCTCTTCATGGACCCCGGGCACATGAAAATGTCAAGAGCGAGAGAAATTGTGGAAGGTACTGGCATTTTCACAATAGCAGAGTGTCGAGGTCAGGACATGCTGGTTGTTCCAAAGGCTAAGCAATGAAGCCAGCAACTTTGGCTAACAGCGTATTCGCGTTTCGCTACGCTCATTGAAATGCTTCACGGGACTTCAAACACGCAACACGTTAAATAGGACAGTGTATCTGGTGGTATAATTAAGCTCTTATGAAAAAAGAGAGACATGGCATGCTTAAGCCAGATAACATCGTCCTGAGTGTCATTGATGTTCAAGGGGAACTAGCTCATGCCATGTACAATAAAGAAATGCTTTTTGAAAACCTTCAGAAGCTCATCAAAGGGTCAAAGATACTGGGAATACCGATTCTCTGGACGGAGCAGAACCCTGAAGGATTAGGTCCGACAATACCAGAAGTCGCTAACCTTCTATCTGACATCAAGCCCGTAAGCAAGCTTAGTTTCAGTTGCTGTGGCAACGAGCGTTTCATGGAAGCTCTCAGGGCATTAAACCGAAATCAGGTTTTGGTTGCCGGCATCGAGGCACACGTCTGCATTTATCAGACGGCTGTGGATTTGGTAAATTTGGGATATGAGGTTCAGGTTGTTGTTGATGCCGTTTCCTCGAGGACAAAGGAGAATAAATTGATTGGCCTTGAGAGAATAAGAGAGGTAGGAGTATCCTTGACAAGCACGGAGACCGTTCTATTTGAATTGCTGAAGGTAGCGGAGGGGCCGAAATTCGAGGGAATCCTCAACATAGTAAAGTAGTCGAGTCACCAATGGGTAACATGAAGCTAAAGGGTAAAGTTCATAAATTTGGTGCGGATGTGAATACCGATGTCATCATTCCGGCACGGTATCTCAATGTTTCTGAGCCGAAGGAGCTAGCAAAACATTGTATGGAAGGTATTGACTCGGGGTTTGCCACTAAAGTTGAGAAGGGAGATATGATAGTTGCTACTACAAACTTTGGCTGTGGTTCATCACGGGAACATGCTCCTCTGGCGATAAAGGCTTGTGGCGTATCCTGTATCGTTGCCCGGAGCTTCGCCCGCATTTTCTTTCGCAATGCCATAAATATCGGCTTGCCTCTTCTGGAATGTCCTGAGGCGGTGAATGAAACTGAAGCTGGTGATATACTGGAGGTTAATTTGTCCCGCGGTGAAATTACAAATATTTCCCGGGGCAAGACATTTATCGCCAAGCCCTATCCTGAATTTATGATGGGCATAATTAATGCCGGGGGGCTAATAGAATATACAAAGGGCAGGTTATATTAGGAGATAAAGCAGTGCTTACCACTATTAACAAATCTGGGATACAAAAACCTCAATATGCTGATATTATGCTTCGCCGGTTCTGCCGGAAAGCGAATATTGTTCCAGAATCAGTTAGACTTATCCTCGGCAAGCGTAAAGACCATCTTAAATATCCCGGTGGCCGCTATAAGGGAGATAAGGAGACTGTAGTAGTTCGTATCAATAGGTATACTCTGTATGAGGACTTTGAGTTTGTCCTTGCCCATGAAATAGGACATCTCAAGCAGCATCGAGAGTCTGGCAAAGAATTTCGCACGCTTGAGCGTCGGGAACAATATGCTACCAAGTTCGCTATGGGAACCTGCGGGTGTAATCCTGTTACTGAATACAGTGGTACAAGTCGATATGCAAAAAAAGAAACTCTCGCGAGATAATTATGGAATTTAACATAGCAGTTTTACCGGGAGACGGTGTTGGTCCTGAAGTTATCACTCAGGCAGTTAAGGTGTTGCAGGTCGTCGGTGAAAAGTTCGGGCATAAGTTTCACTTTCGTGCCGGTTTAGTTGGTGGCAGCGCTATAGATAAACAAGGCACGGCTCTGAGTGAAGAAACACTGAAGATGTGTAAGCAATGCGATGCAGTATTATTTGGTGCTGTTGGTGGACCGAAATGGGATGACCCCCAGGCTAAAGTTCGCCCTGAGGATGGGCTTCTGGCATTGAGGAAAGAGCTGGGATTGTTTGCCAATCTGCGTCCGGTGAAGGTTTTTCCCATGCTGGTGAATTCCACAACGTTAAAGCCCGAAGTGATTGAGGATGTTGATTTGGTGATAGTGAGGGAACTTACCGGCGGACTTTACTTCGGACAGCCTAAAAAACGCTGGCAAACCCCAGAAGGAAGACAGGCTGTTGATACCTTATTTTACTCTGAGGGGGAGATTGAACGGATATTGCGGGTTGGTTTTGAGCTGGCACGCAGCCGCTCTAGGAAGCTAATTTCGGTGGATAAAGCTAATATTCTGGAGTCATCTCGACTATGGCGGCAGATAGCCATAGAACTATCTGCTGAATATCCTGATGTAGAACTGCAGCATATGCTCGTTGATGCCTGTGCCATGCGGCTGATTCAGCGTCCTGCCGACTTAGATGTTCTTGTTATGGAAAATATGTTTGGTGATATACTCACCGACGAGGCTTCAATGCTTGCTGGCTCAATGGGCATGCTGCCCTCAGCCAGTCTGGCGGGAATTCCTAAGGGGAAAGCCTTTGGCATGTATGAGCCAATACATGGCAGCGCTCCACGACGGGCAGGGAAAAACATGGCTAATCCCATCGCCACCATTTTAAGTGGGGCAATGATGCTGCGCTACTCTCTTGGATTAGAAAGCGAAGCTCAAGCGGTGGAAAACGCCGTGCTTGTTGTGCTTGAAGAAGGCTATCGCACTTACGATATAATGGAGGAAGGCAAGCTCAGAACAGGGACAAGTGAGATGGGCGATTTAATTACTGAAAGGATAAAATGTTAGTAGTGCAGCTTTACGACACGACCCTGAGAGACGGTGCTCAGCAGGAAGGGATTTCCTTTTCAGCCGAGGACAAGCTCAAAATTGCCCAGAAGTTAGATGAGCTGGGCATTGACTTCATTGAGGGTGGTTGGCCTGGCTCCAACCCCAAGGATACCCAATTCTTTTCCAGGGCGAAGGATTTGAACTTAAGCCATGCGGTTTTAGTTGCCTTTAGCAGCACCAGACGCCCGAATTGTAATACGGATGAGGATGCTAACCTCAGGGCATTGCTTGAGGCCGGAACCTCAGTAGTCACCATTGTGGGGAAAGCCTGGGACAGGCAGGTGACACAGGTTCTGGAAACTACTCTGGAAGAAAATCTGGGTATGATTTCGGATTCCGTAAGCTATCTCAGGTCGAAGGGGTTGAGGGTTTTCTTCGACGCTGAGCACTTTTTCGATGGCTATAAGACAAGTCCTGAATACGCCCTCGAGGTTATTGGCCGCGCTGCTAAAGCTGGTGCCGAATGTGTAATACTCTGCGATACCAATGGTGGCACTTTGCCTCAACAAATAGTAAGCGCTGTTAAAGATGCTCGAAAGACGATTTCTGTCCCGTTAGGTATCCATGCCCATAACGATGCTGAGCTTGCTGTGGCTAATTCGCTGGCTGCCGTTGAGGCAGGGGCAGTTCAAATTCAAGGAACCATGAATGGCTACGGTGAGCGTTGTGGTAATGCCAACCTTTGCTCCATTATCCCCAATTTGAAGCTCAAGATGGGAGTCGATTGTATTTCAGATGAGCAATTAAGTAAGCTCTCTAGCATTTCCCGCTACGTTTCTGAGCTAGCCAACCTACCTCATTCTGGCTCTCTTCCCTATGTAGGTGCCAGTGCCTTTACCCATAAGGGTGGACTCCATGTTTCCGGCTTAACCAGATGGCAGGATAGCTATCAACACATCAATCCGGGAATAGTAGGTAATCAGCCTAACGTCATTGTTTCTGAGCTATCGGGGAAGGCGAGCATCATTTATAAAGCTAAGCAAAAGGGGCTGCCTCTTCCCGGGGATAAAGAGATACAGGATGTATTACGGCAAATCAAGCTCCTGGAAAGCCAGGGCTTTCAATATGATAGTGCTGAGGCATCTTTTGACTTACTACTTCATCGCGTTCAACCCGGCTATCGTCCGCCATTCGAGCTGGTCGATTTCATGGTGGTGGTGGAGAAGAGGCGGCGCTTTCCCACCATTGGTAGTCAGGAGGGACCACTCTCGGAAGCCACCATAAAAGTGAAGGTAGACGACCGAATAGTGCACACCGCTGCTGAAGGCAATGGTCCAGTAAATGCCCTCGACCAGGCATTGCGTAAGGCGTTAGTTCAGTTTTACCCCGACTTGACTACTGTTGAGCTCAGCGACTACAAGGTGCGCATATTGGAGGAAACTGCGGGCACAGCGTCGCAGGTGCGTGTGCTCATTGATTCTACAGACGGTAAGGAGCATTGGAGGACGGTGGGTAGTTCCACCAATATCATTGAAGCCAGCTGGCTAGCCCTGGCGGACAGTATAGAGTACTGGCTGATAAAGCAGGGTGGCAAGGCGAAGAGCTGACTTGAGTGATTGCCAGATTATTTCTTAATATTTTAATTTTTGTTTTTACAGCGGCTTGCCCACAGGCATTATATACAAAGGCTTGATTTGCTCCTCCAATTTTAAAACTTTCCTTACTTCTTCATCATCGAAGGCGCCAACCTCTACTGTGACTAAGCCTAGAGCTACAGCTTGAAGGTGGATGTTTTCCCCCACATGTCCCACCTCCATGTGAACATATCTTTCGCCACGTCTGCCATAGGTGTATGAAGTGCGGGAATAAATTGCGCAGATAACGATGTTTACCGGTGCTTCAGCGATGAATATCTGCTCCAGAGCTGCTCTGGCTAATTCCTGTCTTAAGTCGCCTTGAACATGGCAAACTAAAGAATGTAAGTCTACTTCATAATGGTAAATGCCCGCCATAAGGTCGTCTACAGTCTTGTTGCCCAAAACTGCGAAAATTTCCAGGGGATAGGTAGCTCCAGCGCTGGGTGCTGCTCTGATGCTTCCTGCCCCGGTGATGCCTTGAGCTGCCCAGAGTATCTGAGAAAGCTGGTCAAGCGTTAAAGGTTGTGTCTTGTATTTGCGGCTCGAGCGGCGTTTGACTATGGCTTCTTCCAGCGAAGTCTTTCCCTTTAACCTTGGGGGCGGAAGCTTTATCGGAGTTAAATTGCTTCGCTTTGCTCGCGGTGACATCCCGTTATCCTTTGATGATACCTAAAGGCACAGCCATAACTACCTTCCTGGAAATTCCTGCTTGGTGAACTGCCTCAATTACCTCAGTAACATCTTTGTATGCCTGTGATGCCTCTTCTGCCAGAGAGGGGATATCTCCTGCTTTTACCAGGATGCCTCTTTCCGCCAGCTCACGGACTATATCCTTGCCCTTGAGACTCCTTCGGGCGGCGCTGCGGCTTAACATCCTGCCAGCCCCATGACAGGTGGAGCCGAAGCTTTCCTCCATGGCTCTCTGAGTGCCGACGGCAACGAAGGAGCACCGTCCCATATCACCGGGGATGAGCACCGGTTGTCCTATCTCCTTGTACTGCTGGGGAATATCCTTGTGTCCTGCTGGGAAGGCTCTGGTAGCTCCTTTGCGGTGCACGCATACCTTGACTTTCTTGCCATCAACGGTGTGTTCCTCCATCTTGGCGATATTGTGAGCCACATCATAAACCTGTCTCATGCCGAGCTCTTCAGGGCTTTTGCCGAAGACTTTGGAAAAGCTTTCCCGAGTCCAATGAGCGATGCATTGCCGATTATTCCAGGCATAATTGGCAGCGCAGGCCATGGCGGCAAAATAGTCTTTGCCCTCCGGTGATTCTATGGGTGCGCAGGCAAGCTGTCTGTCGGGGAGTTTTATCCCGTATCGGGACACTGCTTCTTCCATAATACGCAGCTGGTCGGTGCAGACCTGGTGACCAAAGCCACGAGAACCGGTATGAATTAAAACCAGTATTTGCCCTGTTTCCTCAATGCCCATAGCTTTAGCTATCTCGGGCTCGAAGATTTCCTTTACCACCTGGACTTCAAGGAAATGGTTTCCTGAGCCCAATGTGCCTGCCTGAGGCTTGCCCCGCTTCATTGCCTTGTCACTTATCTTGTCGGGGTTGGCGCCCTCCAGGCAGCCACCCTCCTCGGTGACTTCCAGGTCATCTTGAGAGCCAAAGCCGTGTCTTACTGCCCACCTGGCGCCTTCAACCATCAATTCTCGCATTTCTTTGTGACTTGCTCTTATCTTTCCTTCAGAGCCCAGTCCAGAGGGGATGTTCCGGAAGAGTTCATTGATAAGCTGGTTAATTTTTGGTCTTACCTCTGCTTCGGTGAGGTTGGTGCGCAGTAATCTCACTCCGCAATTAATATCGTAGCCTACCCCGCCGGGAGAAATCACGCCCTCTTTAATGTCCATAGCAGCCACGCCGCCGATAGGGAATCCATATCCCCAGTGGATATCGGGCATAGCCATGGAGAATTTGATTACCCCGGGGAGGAAGGCAACGTTGGCAACCTGCTCCAGCACTTGCTCCTGCTTTATAGATTTCAGCATTTCCTCGCTGGCGTAGATTAAGCCCGGAACTCTCATGCCCGCTTTATAGCTCTGAGGAATTTCCCAGTGATAATCGTCTATCTTAATAAGTTGTCCCTGCCACGGCGCCATTTTCAATTCCTAAATATCAAAAATTACCTGTGCTTTATATCCCTTGTTGTCCTTATCTATCCGCAGCATATGATATGTAGCTGCCTTTACCCCCGTCTTTATCCTGTGTCTTGAAGGGTCAAATTTCTCCCCATAGCAGGCAGCCTTTAGTCGGGTATTGGATAACTCTTGAATATCAAATCTTTGGAGCAAAACATGCTCAGCATCGAAAAGATAAACAAGCTCATTAAGCCATTCCACTAGTAAGCTCTCCCTATCCTCACTGGCTACCTCGACATCATATTTTAATTCCTCGCCAACATCCTCCAGTTCCGTTATTAAGCTAAATAGAGCCAGAGCAGCGTTGACAAAGACCTGCTTGATTACCGCCCCATATGCGATGATACCCACATCGGCAGTGTGGTCGATAATTTTAAAGCTCTTCCCTGCAGCCTCTTTCACCATAGCAGCACTCACTTGTATTATACTACATTCGCTTTGTTTGCAGTTTTGCCCGGACTGAGCAGGCATAATTCTCCTTATATTAGTCACTAGGAAAAGCTAACTTGCCAGCTTCTGGAACTCTACAATAGCCATATCGTCTAAATCCAGTGACGACGTTTACGGTATACTAAGTTATAAGATATTAGCGGAAGTAGAAGATGAATTACATCAAAGTTTTGGAAGACATTATTTCCATTGACACTTCTGTTCCACCGGGTTTGAACTATGGTGAGGTAATTGACTACCTTCAACCTATGTTTGCAGATGTCGGCTTTGCAACCAGGAAGATTTACATCCCCGAGGAATATACTGAGGAAAGGGAGGGAAGGGTTAATCTTATCTGCCATAGGAGAGAGCAAGGAAAGCCTAGACTGATTTTTTATGCTCACATTGATGTGGTTCCTGCTGAAGGGTGGAATGCTTTCCATCCCAGGGTGGAAAACGGAAAAATTTATGGCCGAGGGGCAGCGGATATGAAAGGGGCAATTGTTGCCTTGCTTCTCGGTTTGGAACATCTCAAGGGAAAAGCTTTGAAGTATGATACTTCAGCGATAATTACCACGGATGAAGAAAGTGGCCAGGCTAGCCAAATCCGCTATTTAACCCAATTTTTACAACCTGTAACCGGGGCTTATGTTTTCAGTCTTGATTCTAGCTTTGGTTATGTCGGAATAGCCAATCTCGGAGCGATTCATATGGATATCAAGGTTAAGGGGAAATCAGTTCACTCAGGATTATCTCACCTGGGAGAGAATGCTGTGGAGAAAGCGAACCTTTTGATGTCAGCCCTTCTTGAACTCAAAAGCAAAGTGGTGCAAAGAAAATCAGCGGTTGCTGTTCATCCTGACACAGAGCTTAGCAGAATGGAATCAAGATTGAATATAAATAAGATTGTGGGTGGGCTTAAAGTCAACATCGTTCCCGACCAATGTTTAATTTCCCTGGATAGAAGATTGATTCCCGAAGAAAATTTACAGGAAGCAGAAAAGGAATTGATGGATACCCTTGCCTCGGTCAAAGGAGTTAATTGGAAGGTGGAGAGAATTTACCGAATTCCCACTGTGTCTCCCTGTCAGGATCCTATTGTGGATGAATTAGACCGGATAATCGAGGGGGTCACCGGTCAAGGTGGCAAATTTGGCGAGATGGGTTCTGGGGATTTGCCATATATCGTTACCTCTGAGTGGGGTGGTAAAGAGTTTGGACTGGGGGTAATCAAGAGGGAATGCAATATTCATGGCAAAGATGAATTTGTCTATCAGCAGGATATCGAGGATTTGGCGGAAATAATCTCCCGATTTCTTGAGAGGCGCTAGAATGGCAATAGCAATTTTATATCGCGAGGAACTAAAGGAATACGATTTCGGCCCCGGCCATCCCTTTCGAGGCGACAGGTATGAAATTTTTCCTAAATTTCTTAAAGAAAACTTAGCCGAGGATGATAATTACAGAATCCTGAAGGCAGAGCCGGCCACAGATGAGGATTTAGGGCTGATTTGCCATAAGGATTACATCGATTTCACCAGGGGCTATTTTAAGGCTGCCAATTTAGGTTTAAGTTATCCCGGAAGTTTTTCCCGCTACCACTCAGGGGATAATATGCCGATGGGCAGGCCAGGAAAGTTGGAAGAGGCGGCAAGATTGATGATTAGGCAGGCGAAGATGGCGGCTGATTTAATCCAGACGGGTGAATATAAAACGGTGGTGTGTATCGGTGGGAACATGCACCATGCCGGGCCGTCTTATGGCGAGGGATTCTGTATTTACAATGATAATGCCTTTTTAGCTAAGTATTTAATGGAAAAGCATGCTTTGGAAAGGATTTTGATTTTGGACACTGATGCCCATCAGGGAAACGGAACCTGTGAGTATTTCTATTCTGACCCCAGGGTATTATTCATTGATTTACACCAGGACCCAAGAACCCTGTACCCCGGGACAGGTTTTGCTGATGAGATTGGAGAAGGAGCAGGGAAAGGGTATTCCATTAATGTCCCTATGCCGGTTTATGCCGGCTATGATTCTTATAAATTGGTTTTTGAGCAAATAATCCAGCCGCTGAGCAGGGAATTTAAGCCCCAAATTATCATTAGAAACGGAGGTTCTGACCCTCATTTTGCCGACCAGCTGACCAATTTAGGTTTGCCCGTAAGAGGTTTCAGAATGATTGGTGAAAAAGTCAGGGAGATGGCTCAAATTTGCCAGGGCAAGCAAATTGACATAATTGGCTCTGGCTATAATAAGGAAGTCCTGCCTTATGCCTGGCTGGCTTTAATATCAGGACTGGCAGATTTCAAAATTGAGGTAGAGGAACCGGTTCCCATCCCTCAGAGGTTTCAGACAGACCCTTCCTTCGAAGCCACTAAGGAAGTAGTGGAGCAAATCAAAAAATACCATAAAGACTACTGGAAATGCTTCGGCTGACATGGTTCAACGAAATCAGTTTATAGTCAATTGCAAAATTCCTTATAATTCTCCCGGGCAAATATGGTGGGAGGGAGTTAGAGGGAGGGGGATATCCACCCTCACCTTAATCCTCTCCCATCAAGGGAGAGGATTTTATACCGGATTATGCAGTTAACAATAATTGATAACCTGTGTTCCTCTGTGGAATCTATCTTTACATAAAATTAGCTTTACATGAAGGTAGCCAGGGCAATTCATCTTGATGATTGAGTTGCAGGAAAAAGTTGACAGGTATATCGTAATATATGGGGTGGTTCCTGTGGCATACATTCCCCTTTGTTTGCAGTTTTTACAGGGCGAATGATAGAATGCTTGACAGTAGCTATGGTACTCAGCGACCGCACGATTAAAGAAGAGATTGCTAAAGGCAGGATAGTCATCGAGCCTCTTGACCCAGGTTGCATTCAGCCAGCGAGTGTTGATATACACCTGGACAAGAAGCTGCTCGTATTTAAAACTCGGCGTTATCCCTTTTATATTGATGTCAAACAAAGTACGGATGATGTAACCGAGCTGGTAGAAATTGACGAGGAAAAGCCATTTCTACTTAATGCCGGTGAGTTTGTTTTAGCCAGCACGATTGAGTCGATTGAGTTATGTGACGATATTGTAGCCCGGCTTGAAGGGAAAAGTTCACTGGGTAGAATCGGGCTTTTAATTCACTCCACAGCGGGGTATGTTGACCCTGGCTGGCGAGGGCAGCTCACTCTAGAGTTATCCAATGTATCCAGGTTTCCCATCACCCTGTATTACAAGATGGCAATCGGACAAATTTCGTTTCTCCGTTTGACTTCACCTGCGGAAAGGACTTATGGTTCACCTGGTTTGCAAAGTAAGTATCAGGGGCAGAGTGGTCCTACAGCGAGCAGGTATTTTAAAGGTTACCAGGAGGGCTAAATGATGGCGACATCTGAGGATTATATGGGATGTGCTCTATCTCTGGCTAGATTAGCTTTAGGGTATACCAGTCCAAATCCGGCGGTGGGAGCGGTGGTGGTCAAGGATGGTGCTCTGGTGGGTGTGGGACATACACAGCCCGCTGGTTTGCCTCACGCAGAGGTGATGGCGCTTCGCCAGGCCGAAGAAAAGGCACGGGGAGCTACCATGTATGTTACCCTTGAGCCATGCTGCCATTATGGGAAAACACCGCCATGCGCACAAGCGATAATCAACGCCGGCATAGAAGAAGTCCATATCGCGTTGCTTGACCCTAATCCTCTGGTCTCCGGGAACGGGATAAAAGAGCTAAACGAAGCTGGCATCAGGACTTATCTTAGTGAACACCAGCAAGAAGCTGAGGAAATAAACGAGGCTTACATTAAATTTATCACCACCAGCTTGCCATTCTTCATTGCTAAATTTGCCATGAGCCTTGATGGCAAGATTGCCACCAGGTCCAATCAGTCTAAGTGGATCAGTAACAGAGAGGCAAGGGAATATGTACATAGTGTGCGGCATATAGTGGACGCGATAACGGTTGGGGTGAATACTGTGCTTATTGATAACCCACGTCTTACTGCCCGTGGTTGCTCTGGCAAAGGTGGCAATACGAAATCCCAGCCATTGCGGATAATTGTTGATAGTAAAGGGAGAACGCCATTAGATGCCAATGTTTTTAAGCAGCCTGGCAAAACTTTAATTGCCACGGTGAAACCTATGGATATTGAGAAAAAGGAAAAGTTTATCCAGGCTGGTGTTGAAGTGCTGGAATTACCGGCGAAAGAGGGGAAGGTGGATGTGAGGGAACTATCCAGAGCAATAGGGAAGCGTGAAATACTGAGTGTGCTGGTTGAGGGAGGGAGTGCTCTACTCGGGTCATTTTTTGATAGCCATCTGGTGGATAAAGTTCTGGTATTTATTTCGCCGATTGTTATTGGTGGCGATGGAGCCAAAGCGGCGGTAGGTGGGAATGGGGTTGAATCGATAATTGAGGCTAAACACCTGATTCGGGTTGACGTTAAAAGCTTTGGCGATAATATATTGGTCAGTGGGTATGTAGAGAGGTGAGGGATGTTTACTGGTATAGTAGAGGAAATTGGTGTGGTCAAGGAAGCGGATGCAAATCGTCTGGTTATTATGGGAGGGAAGGTGCTTCAGGGGACGGAACCTGGCGACAGTATAGCGATTAACGGAGTTTGTTTAACGGTGGCATCTTTGAGTGATGATAGCTTTAGTGTTGGTATTATGCCTGAAACACTGCATCGCAGCAATCTTGGTGAGCTTCACTATGGTGACCATGTGAATCTGGAAAGAGCATTAGCAATGGGAGGACGTATTGGTGGTCATCTGGTATTGGGGCATGTTGATGATGTTGGAAGGATTGTTTCGGTGACTCCTCAGGAAGATTCACGCATTGTGCGGATTGCAGCGCCGACTCAATTAATGTCATACATTGCTGAGAAAGGTTTTATTGCTGTGGATGGCGTTAGTCTTACCAGTATCGCTGTTGACGATTTTTCCTTTTCTGTTTCTTTAGTAGGTTATACAATAGAACATACTATCCTGGCTGAGAAAAGACCTGGTAGCGCAGTTAATCTAGAGGTGGATGTTATCGCTAGATACCTGAAGCGACTCAGTGAAAAAACAGGTCAACCCCTGACTAGATCAGGGGTAACTTTTGACCTGCTTAAGGAATACGGATTTACGCAGTGAGGCGGGTAATATGTTAGCTCCTATCACCGAAGCAATTGAAGATATAAAGGCGGGTAAGTTGGTGGTCATCATCGATGATGAGTCCCGGGAGAATGAGGGTGATTTAACCATGGCTGCGGAGAAAGTCACTCCTGAAGCAATAAATTTTATGACTAAACACGGGCGAGGATTGATTTGCCTTCCTATCATCGGGCAAAGGCTGGACGAACTGAGGATACCATTAATGGTTCAACATAATACTTCGAGATACTCAACTGCTTTCACGGTATCCATTGAAGCGAAGGATAAGGTGTCCACGGGGATTTCTGCTTTTGACCGGGCACAAACTATAAAAGCGGTGCTTGACCCTGATACCAAGCCTGAAGATTTAGTTCAGCCGGGGCACATTTTTCCTATTCGTGCTAGAGAAGGTGGAGTATTGGTGAGAGCAGGGCATACTGAAGCCATTGTGGACCTGGCTAAACTGGCGGGATGTTATCCTGCTGGCATTATTTGTGAGATTATGGATGAAGATGGTTGTATGGCGAGGTTACCGCAGCTTGAAGCCCTTGCTGAGAAGTATGGTTTGAAGATTATCTCCATAGTGGAGCTTATTGCTTATCGGCACCGTCATGAAAAGCTAGTTCAGAAGGTAACTGAAGCCAGGTTGCCCACCAGATATGGTGAATTTGTGGTGGTAGCTTATAAGTCCATTGTCGACCCTGCAGAGCATGTTGCTCTGGTAAAGGGGGATATATCGGGGGATGAGCCGGTATTGGTGCGGGTTCATAGTGAGTGTCTTACCGGGGATGTTTTCGGAAGCTTGAGGTGTGATTGTGGTGAGCAAATTGGGTTGGCAATGCAGAGAATCTGTTTAGAAGGCAGGGGGGTGTTCTTATATATGAGGCAGGAAGGGAGAGGAATTGGATTTCATAATAAACTTCGTGCCTATGCGCTTCAGGACCAGGGTCTGGACACCGTTGAGGCTAACATAGCATTAGGTTTTGCTCCTGATTTAAGGGATTACGGCATCGGGGCGCAGATTTTGGCCGATTTAGGGTTACATAAAATAAGGCTGCTTACTAACAATCCTAAGAAAGTAGTAGGGTTGGAAAGTTATGGACTCAAAATAGTGGAAATTGTCCCCCTGGTGACTCCCCCTAATCCAGTCAATGTCAATTACCTGAGGACCAAGCAAGAGAAGCTGGGGCATTTGCTCCATATAAAGGAGGTAGACGATGGCTAAGTGTTACGAAGGAATACTGGTAGGCAAAGGGCTGAAGTTTGGCGTTGTCGTTTCTCGGTTTAACGAGATGATAACTGCCAGGCTGTTAGAGGGGATGAAGGATGCTCTGTTGCGTCATGGTGTTGGGGAAGGAGATATTGATGTTGCGTGGACGCCAGGCTGTCTTGAAATCCCACTGATAGCTAAAAAATTAGCGCAGAGTGGCAAATACGACGCCATAATATGCCTTGGCGCTGTAATTCGCGGCGGGACTCCCCATTTCGAGTATATAGCGTCTGAGGTAAGTAGAGGAATTGGGCGGGTGACTTTGGATGCCGAGTTACCGGTGATACAGGGCATAATCACCGCTGATACTCTGGAACAGGCTATTCAGAGGGCAGGAGCCAAAGAGGGTAATAAAGGTTCTATGGCTGCAGTCGAAGCTATTGAAATGGCCAATTTGCTCCGTGTCATTGCGAGTAAGACGAAGCAATCTATTCAGTAACTTTGTAAACCTTATCGCCTCGCCTCACCCTATCGGGAACTTTTATGCCAATGAGGTCGCCAGGTTTGCCTGTAGTGATATCGACGCGGTCAATTTGCATGGATTCCACTACAAGTTCCATATCGGTGGTGGCGCCTTTGATATGGATTTTATCCCCTGTTTTTAGCGTGTCGGTTAGTTCGATACCAGCCACTACAGGTCGGGCAAAAAAATCCGTTACATTCCCAACTTCTACTTCTGGCATTTTTAATCACCCCTATAGATAATGTATATCTTTTTCCGTTGTAAATCAATATCTTGACAGTGTTTACTAACCTCACCCCCTTTATCCCCCTCTCCTTCAAAGGAGAGGGGGAAGAGATTTATAGAGAGGGGTTTCACCCCTCTCTTACCTACACTCCCCCTTCCCTTGCTAAGGGAAAGGGGGCAGGGGGATGGATTGCTAAACAATCAATATCTTGACAAGCTACACAGTTGAAGTGATAAGATAAGGGTCAATGTAACACTGTAGAGCTGTAGAGGAGGGAATGAAATATGACTGAGAAAAAAGAGGGACAAGAATATGCCTGGGAAGAGATTTTTTCTCTGGACCGTTTGAAGAGGTCAATAACAAAGCGGGTTCTGGATAGGCTAGAAAGTATCTGGCAAAGTAAGGAACCGATGAGTCCTGAGCAAATAAACGAGGTGATTAACGATGAATGGCAGAAAGCCAAGGCGGCGGTGCGTAATTCACCGGCGGCGCGAGATGCTTTTCGTAAATACCTGGAGCGAACTGTATCGGAACAAATAGATAAGCTGAAGGCACGTGATAAAGATGAACTAGAGGCTCTGGGCGTTGTGGAGAAGGGCTTATAAATTATCCTAAGAGGCTAAAGGAGAATCAATTATAAAAGCTACTGGAGAGTTGGATATAGAGCAGCTAATTAAGCGTCTTGACCTGATAGATGATAGGCTGGATAACGTAGATTCTATAGTTACAGCTCTTGTGGAAAGGATAATGGAGAAGCCTCTGATTATGGAGTTCTCTTGTCCTAAATGCGGGCAGCCTATAGAGATTAATATAACTAGTAGTATAAAAATGCGTGGCAAGGGTTAGCCTGCCGCGATTTCAGCATCTCCTATATATCAGAGTATAGCTCGAATTCGTAAGGGTGGGGTCTAGCTCGTAAGGGATTTACCTCATTATTCAACTTATATTCAATCCAGGCATCTATCAAGTCAGTAGTAAACACGTCACCCTGTAATAAAAAGCCATGGTCTATTTTCAAGGCAGCCAAAGCATCTTCCAGGGAGCCTGGCAGGGCTTTGATTTTAGTACGCTGTTTTTCTGGCATTTCAGCAATATCTACTTCAAAGGGACCAAATCCTTCAGTGGATGCGTCTATATTTTTTTCTATTCCATCAAGTCCTGCCATCAACATAGCGGACAAAGCTAAATATGGGTTGCACGTTGCATCTGGGGGACGGAATTCTATTCTTTCTCTCTGTTTATTCATATCATATGCCGGTATACGCACTGCGGCTGTTCTATTTGCCACAGCGTAGAAAAGGTTAACCGGGGCCTCATATCCCGGAATAAGCCTCTTATAAGAGTTGGTGCTGGGATTGGTGAATGCCAGGAGCGATGAGCCGTGCTTCAACAGCCCACCGGTATAGTTTAAAGCCAATTGGCTCAAGCTGGCATAACCCTTCGGGTCATAAAAGAGCGAGAGCTCACCTTTTGAGAGATATTGGTGGACATGCATTCCGCTTCCTGCTTCCTGGAATAGTGGCTTGGGCATAAATATGGCCACTTTATCATTCTGGCGGGCAACGTTCTTGATAATATACTTCATTAGCATCACGGCATCTGCTGTCTTCAGCAGGGTGTCGTGAAGGACTTCGACCTCCACTTGACCTGCACTACCTACTTCGTGGTGGTGGTACTTTACCGCGATGCCTGCCTGTTCTATTAGCTTGACCATTTTTGTTCTCAGGTTGAAAGTGGTATCTGCAGGCGGGAGCCCATGATACCCCTTCTTAGCCGGGAATTTATATCCCAAATTCGGGTTCTCCTCTCTTCCGGTATTCCAGAATGCTTCAACGGAATCAAGGTAATAGAATGCCTGGTGTATTTCGGAGGAAAAACTAATTTCATCGAGGAGGTAAAATTCAAGCTCAGGACTGAACAAAGCCGTTCCTTTTTTGAGTGGAGCAAGATATTTTTCGGCTCTTCTGGCGACGTTTCGGGGATACCTGGAGTAAGGGGTAATCCCGTCAGGCTCAAAGATGTCACAAATCAGGCTCAGTGTTTTTGATTCAGTAAAGGGGTCGATGATAGCAGTGCCTTTATCTGGTATTATCTTCATATCGCCGGCAGCAACCTTCTTATACCCGGGATAGCTGGAAGCATCTATTCCAATGCCCTCGGTGAAAGTTGATTCACTTAATTGGCTTATTGGGATGGTTATATGATGCCAACGACCAATTAAGTCGACCACCTTAAAATCTACCATTTCGATGCGTTGTTCTTTGGCAAACTTAAGTATTTCCGTTACGGTTGAAAACATATTTGACCTCCCTTAACTTTTGTGTGTTTATATTCTAACCAGGCTAACCTTTAAATCCATCAAAAATTGATTACAGGCCCAGTGAGGCCTCCCTAAAATAGTACGAATTTAACAACCGAAATAATTGGTGATTATGAAAGCATATGTTAAGGCTCAAGTCAACCACAACTTTTGCCATGAATTTTTAATGGGAAGCGTTGATAAGCAATACAGGTAATAGTAAGATACAATATTATTGTCCAGCTGAAAACCTCTAAAGCATATTTTAATGCATAGAATTGAAGTCCGCTTAAAACATGACTTCCCTGATGCCAAAGGGCTTGGTCTGGTCAGGGATATCCACGACCTGGGAATAACAGCGGTCACCGATATTCGGGTTGTGGACATATACTGGTTAGATGCTGATTTGACATCCGCCGAACTAGAGCTAATTTGTCGAAGCTTGCTGGCTGCCCCGGTGACCCAGGAATACCAGTATGACCAGGATTCCTGGGGTGGTGATGCTTACCATATTGTTGAGGTTGCCTATAATGCTGGTGTTGCTGACCCGGTTGAGGCTACTATCATGAAAGCGGTGCGGGATTTGGGCATAGAAAAAGTCAAGGCAGTTAGGACGGCGAAGCGATACCTTATTGAAGGACAACTGGATAAGCACCAATTGGAGGTCATATGTAACAGGTTATTGGTAAACCCGATTATCCAGCATGTAGTGGAGCAAAAATCGGTAATCTTTCCCGAAAACCCGCAGTATAGGTTCAAATTAGAGTCGGTAAATATTCTTAAGTCAACTGAGGAAGAACTTTCAAAAATCAGGCAGCAATTTGGGTTTAGTGATGACGAGTTTCGGGCAATTATTGACTACTTTCACAGGCGAGGACAGGACCCCACTGATGTTGAGCTTGAAGCGCTGGCTCAGACCTGGTCTGAACATTGCGTCCACAAGACATTCAAGGGGAGAATCAAATTTGGTGACATAACCGTAGATAACCTGCTCAGAAGCACTATTATGAAGGCGACTGAAGAACTGAATAAGCCATGGTGTCTCTCTGTTTTTGAGGATAATGCTGGTGTAATTGACTTTGACGGCTTCTGGGCGCTCTGTTTTAAAGTGGAGACTCACAATCATCCTTCAGCAGTTGAGCCTTACGGGGGGGCAGCAACAGGGATAGGTGGGGTTGTCCGTGATATCATGGGCACCGGGCTTGGAGCTAAACCAATCGTGAATACGGATGTGTTCTGTTTTGGTCCTCCTGATTTCTCCTATGACCGACTACCACGAGGTGTTTTACATCCACGGCGTATTTTCAAGGGGGTTCGGGCTGGAGTAGCTGACTATGGTAATCGCATGGGAATACCTACGCTTAATGGTGCGATACTTTTTGATGAACGATATGTAGCTAATCCGCTTGTGTTCTGCGGTACTGTGGGGTTATTACCCGGGAAGATTTCCCAGAGGGGACAGCAGAGTTCTGGTGACCTGGTAGTGTTAGTGGGGGGTAAAACTGGGCGCGATGGAATACACGGGGTTACTTTTGCCTCGGAGCAACTTACCGAGGAATCGACAGCAGTTTCTTATACCTCTGTTCAGATTGGTGACCCCATTGTGGAGAAAAAACTTATTGATGCCCTGCTTCAAGCCAGAAACCGTGGGCTTTACTCCAGGATAACCGATTGTGGCGGTGGTGGCTTGTCATCAGCAGTGGGTGAGATGGCTGCAGAAACGGGAGTTCATGTCTACCTGGATAGGGTTCCGCTGAAATACACCGGGCTGTCTTATACCGAAATATGGATATCTGAGTCGCAGGAAAGAATGGTGCTAGCTGTCCCGCCAAATTGTGTGGAAGAACTGCTAACCCTTTTTGCTGACAACGATGTAGAGGCGACGGTCATTGGTGAGTTTACCAATGACCGAAGGCTGCAGCTTTTTTATCACGAGGAATTAGTCTGCGACCTTAATATGGAATTTCTGCACCATGGGCGGCCGCAGTTAACGGCGGAAGCAGTGTGGGAGAAACCATGGCATGATGAGCCTGACTTTGCACCACCGCAGGATTTGACTAAATCCCTGCTTCAGGTTCTCGGTGCATGGAATGTATGCAGTAAGGAGTGGGTAATACGCCAATATGACCATGAAGTGCAGGGGGGGAGTGTTCTTAAGCCTCTGGTAGGGAAGAATAATGATGGTCCTGGCGATGCTGCCATTGTTAAGCCGCTTCCCGATTCTAAGATGGGCGTAATCGTTTCCAATGGCATAAACGCAAAATATGGGGAGATAGACCCTTACTGGATGGCGGCATCAGCCATTGATGAGTCTTTACGGCAAATTATAGCTGTTGGAGGCAATCTAAAGCGAGTAGCGTTGCTGGACAACTTCTGTTGGGGTAATACCAGCCGCCCTGAGATGCTGGGGGCTTTAGTTCGTGCTGCTCAGGCGTGCCATGATATGGCAGTGGTCTATGAAACGCCGTTTATCTCGGGCAAGGATAGCCTGAACAATGAGTTCCAATTTGAGGGCAAGGTCATCTCTGTTCCTCATACCCTGCTCATCTCGGCTATTGGCGTTATGGAGGACGTGAGCCGAGCTATATCGATGGATTTCAAGCAGGCAGGTGACTTAATCTACCTTGTCGGCATTACCAACAATGAGCTGGGTGGGTCGGAATATTTCAGGCTCAACGGTTTTATCGGAAATAACGTGCCTGAAGTGAATCCACATAAAGCAAAAGAGTTGATGGGTAAGTTGAGCAAGGCTACTGAGAAAGGTCTGGTCAAGGCGTGTCATGATTTAAGTGAAGGAGGGCTCGGCGTTGCCGTTGCTGAGATGGCTTTTGCCGGTGGCCTTGGGGTCATAGTTCACTTGAAATCCGTTCCGCTTGGCGAGCCAATAGACCGGGAGGACTTTATACTTTTCTCGGAATCAAATGCTCGGTTCCTGGTTGAAGTAGCGCCGGAAAATGGAGCTGAGTTTGAAAAAATGATGGAAGGGATAGAGTTGGCTGCTATCGGGCAGGTTACTGATGCTGAAACGCTGGAGATATACGGATTGAATAGCAGGAAAGTTGTCGACACATCTATTCAGAAACTAAAGGATGCCTGGCAAAGTCCTATTCGGTGGTGAGGTGAGAGCTGATGAGTAAGGTGCGAACACTGATACTGTTAGCGCCGGGAACGAATTGTGACGTTGAGACTGAGGTTGCTTTCCAACAGGCTGGTGCAGAGACATTTTCGGTTCATATTGGGGAATTAATTCGCCGGAAAAAACGGCTCTCCGACTACCACATAATGGTTATTCCCGGCGGTTTTACTTACGGCGATGATATATCCGCGGGTAAAGTGCTTGCCAACGAGCTGAGATTGAAACTCGGCGAGGATATAGAGAGGTTTGTGGAAAAGGGAGGGCTAATTTTAGGGATTTGTAATGGCTTTCAGGTGCTGGTGAAAGCGGGCATTCTGCCTGAATTGTCGAACACCACCTCGTCATCGCTAACTTTATCGGTCAACGATTCAGGGAGATTTGAGTGTCGCTGGGTATATTTATCGGTAAACCAGGAAAGTCCCTGCGTATTTACTAAAGGAATTGCGCATATGTATTTACCGGTTGCCCATGGTGAGGGGAAGGTTGTCGTTCCCCGTGATATTGGTCTTGCACGGGGCTTGTCCCATTTGAATGCGGTGCTCTACTACAGTGATGAGCATGGAAATACCAATGCTGGCTATCCTTACAACCCAAATGGTTCAGTGGGGAACATTGCTGGCATTTGTGATTCTTCAGGACGAATTTTTGGGTTGATGCCGCATCCTGAGAGGCATATTCGCGGGACTCAACATCCACAATGGACAAGGCGTGGGGCTGAGGATTATGGAGACGGCTTTCAAGTTTTCCTGAATGCTGTGGAATGGGCAATAAGAGCCTGATAAATCAGGCAACTACTCTACTTTTACCGCTGTCCCATAGGCTACCATTTCGGCAGCTCCGGACATTACCATTGAGGTTACGAATCTGGTGACTATTATGGCATTGGCGCCCATCTTCTCGGCCTGGTCAATCATCCTTTGCAGCGCTTCCTCTCGGGCTTGCGCCAGCATTACAGTGTAATCCTTGACCTCGCCACCGACGACATTTCGTAAAAGGGCCATAATGTCACGCCCTATATGCCTGGCCCTAATGGTGCTTCCTCTAACCAAACCCAGAGTTTCTGTTATCCTCTTGCCCTCTATATGCTCTGTGGTAACCACAATCATTTTTCCACCCCCTTGAATTTTTTTCGGTCTTCCTTCGATGTTTTAATTCTCTCCCGCACCAGTGATGCCAGAAGGATAATAAGCCCTATAACTGCGGCAGCGGCACCGATTTTAACTGCAAGGGGCAGTTCGGGGAAGGCAAGGCGAAGGAGCCAGTAGAATCCCCAGCCTATTAAAATTGCTAATCCAATTCCCAGTAAAGTGCCCCCTATTTTCCGCATTTCGCTCTCTCCTTTTTATTGGCTAGATTGGTCTTTAAATCGATTGGTGATGGGCAACCTCCTATCCCTGCCAAAGTCCCTGTGGGTTATCTTTATACCAGGGGCAGCCTGACGGCGCTTGTATTCATTCCTGTCCACCAGGCGGGCTATTTCAGTCACTATTTTGGGGTCAAATCCCATGTTTACAATCTGGTCAACTGACAGGTCATCTTCTACATACGCTTTCAAAATGGGGTCTAATAGTTTATATGGTGGTAGTGTATCGGTATCCTTCTGGTCAGGTCTTAGCTCTGCCGACGGTGCTTTGGTTAAAACACCTGACGGGATTATTTCCCTTCCAGCCTGGCGGTTCTTGTACTTGGCTAATTCAAGAACCGTTGTTTTAGGCACATCCTTGAGTGGAATAAACCCTCCAGCCATATCTCCGTAAAGTGTGGTATAGCCTGTAGCTGTCTCGCTTTTATTGCTGCAAGCAAGCACCAGCCAGCCGAACTTATTGGACAAGGCAAAGAGTATATTGCCTCTAATCCTTGCCTGAATATTTTCTTCGGTCACATCAGGTTGGGTATTTTTGAAATGTTCCGCCAGCGTTTCCAAATATGAACTAAAAGCTTTCTCGATGGGTATTACTTTGAATTCTATCCCTAAGTTCTTTGCCAGTGCTTCAGCATCCGATTTGCTGTTGGGTGATGAATAGCGAGAAGGCATGGAAACGCCGACAACATTATCAGCCCCCAGGGCATCTACCGATATGGTAGCTACCAGGCTTGAATCGATTCCACCAGATAGACCAATAACTACCTTTTCCAAGCCATTCTTATGTACGTAATCCCTGGTGCCCAGGACAAGTGCCTGATATATCTCGCCAGGCTCATCTAGCCTTTCCACTTGCCTTGATGGCAAAGGCAGCCTGGCAATTGTGGGATATTCAGTTGATACTTCTATCTTAGTAGCCTGTTCCAATCCCTTTTTAACCCACGGTGCCTCTTTCCTCCGTCGAGGGTCATGCAACTGTGAACGAAATACCGATTCCACATCTAAATCAGCTACTACAAGGTCTTCTTCAAATTGTTTTCCCCGAGCGATGATTTCTCCTTGCTGGGTGATAATTAAGCTATTGCCGTCAAAGACCAGCTCATCTTGTCCTCCAACTAAATTATTATAGGCAATAATAGCTACATTATCGGCTGCTCTGGTAGCGAGCATCCTCTCTCTAAGGTCTCCTTTACCAGCATGATATGGGGAGGCGCTTATATTAACTAATAGTCTAGCTCCAGCATAAGCTTGAACTGTCGCTGGTCCGGTTTCATACCACATATCTTCACAGATAGTTATACCTGTGCCGATGCCATAAATGATGAATACAGGGCATTCCGCTCCTGCCTGGAAATACCTGTTTTCATCGAACACGCCATAGTTAGGCAAATACACTTTATGGTAAACGCCAGCCAATTTATTGTTGTGAATTAGCGCAGCGGCGTTATATATATCGCTGTTGCTATCAACAAAGCCTACCACTACCGCTATATCTGTGGAGTGCTCAATTACTTCGTTAAGTCTTTCCTTGTTCTGCTTGATAAACTGCGGCTTGAGCAGCAAATCCTCTGGGGGGTAGCCGGTTATAGCCAATTCGGGGAAGGTCAGGAGGTCAACTCCGAGAGCTTTGGCCTCATCGATGTAGTGCAGTATCTTCCTGGTATTACCGCTCAAATCACCCACGGTGGAATTGATTTGCGCCATTCCGAGTCTAAGTGTATGTGTTTTCATCTCCTCGAATTAATCAGGTATATTACTGTAGATTGACTAAAAATTCACCGATAGCCTGATTGACTGCCTGGGGCTTTTCAGCGAAGACCAGATGACCTCCTTCATCAACTATGACCAGTTTAGCCCCGTTAATCTTGTTGGTCAGGTAGGAGCTGTATTTAGGTGGAGTCATAATATCTTTGCTGCCGCATATTATCAGGGTAGGAATTTTAATTTGTGCTACTTTGTCCATAATGTCAAATTTGTCACAGCAAAGCATATCGTTAAGCTGCACTTTTGCCCCGTTTTCCTTTATCCTTTCCAATATCGGCTCCTTTGCTTCGGTGGGAATATCTTTGTAGAAAGGTTTAACAACATCATTAAACCACTTTTCAGGGTTAGTAATGCCGTCCCTGATTGTGGAAAGAAAAGCCGGGTTTACCCTTAATCTGGCTCCGGTGCCAATAAGTATAAGTGCCGTGGTGTTTTCAGGATGCTTAAGAGCATACATCTGGGCAATGCCGCCGCCCATAGAATGTCCTGCGAGGATAACTGGTTCATACTTATTGCTCAAGATATAATCATTCAGCCATTCAGCGTATTGTTCAATGCTATGGCAGGGTTCTCCTCGGGGGTGTCCGGGCAGGTCTATGGCTTTTGCTCCTGGAAAGGCTTTTATCTGATAATGCCATGCCTGGCTGCTATCTCCGGAGCCATGAATGAAAATCAATGTATTCATTATGATTGTTGCTTATTTTAAGCTAGCATGGGATGAAAATCCACTCTTAAGGTTAGAGATTGTTTAGCAACTTATCCCCTGACCCCCTTCCCTTAGCAAGGGAAGGGGGAGTGTAGGTAAGAGAGTGGTGAAACCCCTCTCCTTTAAAAGGCTGTTTAATTTTGATTTTGCGTTCGTTTTTAGGCATTTCAACAACCTTAAATTCTAAATCCTAATTTCTAAACTCTAAACAAATTCTAAATTCCAAATTCAAATACCAAAACTCGTTTTGTTTTGGATTTTTGTCATTTGTGCTTTGGTATTGTTTAGTATTTCGTATTTGGTGCTTAGGATTTTCGCTTTCATATTTCTGTAGTTGCCTGATTCATCAGGCGCATTTGCCCAATAAATTGGGCAACTACATTTTTAAACACCCTCTTTCAAGGAGAGGGGGATAAAGGGGGTGAGGTTAGTAAACACTCTTAAGATGATTTGACCATTTCTGACAGGTAGTGTTAAATAATATCACGGCAGCGTAGCTCAGGGGTAGAGCAGAGGACTCATAAGCCTTTGGTCGTGGGTTCAAATCCCTCCGCTGCCACTTTTTGTGAGGTTGATTGGGGGTATAATTGGATTAAGAGGCAATTTCGAACCAAGCTAAATAGTAGGAATGAAAAGGCTAATTGTTTTAGTTGTTCTCCTGGCGCTACTAGTAAGCTCCCTCTTATCAAGCATTGCCGAGACCAACGCTTCAATTGCCGATACCAACATTCCTGATAATGAAGTAACTGTCAGCATAAGTGAAGCGAATAATTCTCCGTGGAGTGCTACAATTACGATGACAACTGCATCGAACGAATAGTTCAGCTAGGTGGAGTTGGACAAGGTAAGCAGAGGGATATAACTAAAGGAGCAGCTCATGAAGGCAGAAGAAGGACTTAAGAAGGAACTTCACGATGTAGCAGTAGAAATAGATAAGGCTGAGAGGAAACTGAGGGCCCTGCGAAGACATCCTACGGAGGTCTCAAGGGACAAAACAAGATTCAGCTTCATCACAGGTAAGGAGCAGATGGTTGAAGCTGCGGAAGTTGCAAAGGAATTGGATGCTCTGAAGCGTCGGGAACAGAAGATTCGGGATAGATTGCACTTGCGCAGCCAGTAACTTGAAGTGTGTTAGGTAGGTAAATGAAACCAGGGCAGCGGATTTGGGAAGGGATACACACTGCTTAGAGCGGACATTCTATTCTGCTTACCAATGCTTATAGCAATAGTTTCAGACTTCTCTCAAGCCTTTGGTCGGGGTTCAAATCCCTCCGCTGCCAGTTATTAACTTATCCATACCCCTGGCATGGGCGAATAACCGCCTTCGTGGATGGTTAAGAGATTTTTTATCCCATTTTGGGCATCTGCATTATTTTTAACATCATTACTCCATTTTTCTACAGCCTGTATGATCTCCTTGCAGAAAATTTCTACATTGAGTTGTAGGACGTTGTTGATGCGATTGCAATGAGCACGAGCCGTTGAAAAACTAAAGCGACTGACAACATCGAAACTAGATTGTTCGATAACCTCGTCAATTCCTGCATGAAATATAGAGCATCTTAACGCATAGCAATCCGACGCAGACATAAAAACAGTCTCCTCATGATTGGCACCAATTTCATGTTTGTAATAATTTGAAAGGTAACTATCAAACCATTTTTTATATCTGTCTTTTGGGCCTAAGTTTGGGTAAGCAATTTTCCCACAAATATCGGGCATGGTTAAGGCTATAAAAAGAGCGCCGTACCAGTTCTGTGTATCCAAACTTTTTTTTATTGCACCCGTAAATCGTTTCATGTTATCTTAATAACCTACCTTTTTTTGTTTTACCACCTCAGGCACGCTTAATAAAGTTAAGGAGCCTAGGCGGATAGGTTCCTCCAAAAAGTAATAAAGGTAAGGCAGTATTCCGAGCAATTCTTTCACAACAGATATTATACCAAGCATCTTTCGTCATTTTGCAGCCAAAATATATACCACAAAGCTATTGACCTTCTCCCTATTCTCATATATCGTCTCGCACAATCGAACGAAGAAAAGGAGAAGTTCAATGTCTATTCACACGGATACTACAACTACCACGACTATAAAGCAAGCGATTGATGGCTTTCTATTATCCTGTAAGGTAGAAGGCAAGTCTTGGGGAACCATAAACTGTTATGCTGACAAGCTCAAAGGTTTCCTTTGGTATGCTACTAATTACGACTGGCCTGATGATATATCAGAGATAACTACTCAGCACCTCAGAGAGTTCCTGGGCTATCTTAGAGAAACCCCTCATCGTTTCAACAGCAAATGCCCTAGAGCCATGAAGCCCATAAACAATACCACTCTGCTTACCAATGCTTATAGCAATAGTTTCAGACTTCTCCCAAGCCTTTGGGCGGGGGTTCAAATCCCTCCGCTGCCATTTTGTTTTGAAGTCCTGCGGTTAAAGAATTGTGGAGATAGCTTGATGCTACAGAGATTATTGGGACACACTACCCTAATGATGACTAACCGGTATTGCCAGGCGGTAGGTTGCTATGATGCAGTGGAAAGTCACAAACGCTACTCACCGGTGGATAATCTTAAGAGATAGGGAGGCCAAAGGTCTAACAACGGAGAGAGCGTTTATTGTCCCGTCTACTATCTCCTCGATAAGCTATTTTGTAGCTACTTGCCAATTAACCAGTTAATCACTACAATCAAGTATAAAGTAATTCAAACATCAAGAGGACTGAGGTGGCTTCAAGAACTGACTATTCCAGCTGGGAAAAAGAAGACCTAATCAAAAAAATCAAGGCCTTGGAGAAGCGCAAGAAATACGGCCTTGTTTGGGATTCAGCACGTGAGCCGGAAAAAGTAGTCCTTGATTGCCAGAAAGAGCTACCCGTTCTAAAAGAAATCCAGGAAAAGCAAATAAATTCTCGCAAGGATGACGTTACTCATATTCTCATTGATGGCGATAACTATCACGCTCTATCAGTACTAAACTATACTCATCCCAAAATGATTGATGTTATATACATAGACCCTCCATTTAATACTGGCAACAAAACTTGGAAATATAACAATGACTATGTTGAGCAAGAAGACCTTTATAGGCATAGTAAATGGTTATCATTCATGGATAAACGCTTGAGATTAGCTAGAGATTTGCTAAGCCAGCGAGGAATTATCATTGTAGCAATTGATGACTATGAACATCATAGTTTAAGGTCTCTTATGGATGATATATTCAAAGAGAATAACCGATTAAGTACTATTGTTGTTGTTCATAATCCCAGGGGACGAAATGACGACAAGTACTTTGCTACTATGCATGAGTATATGTTGGTCTATGCGAGAAACAAAGATAATGCAATAGTTAAACACTTCGCCTTCACTGAGCAGGACTTGGAGCAATTTAACAAAACAGATGAAATATCAGCCTATAGTGAAACTTCGTTTATGAGAACGGGTAATAATTCTGACAGAATCACTAGGCCGAATTTATATTATCCGATTTATTTTAACGAAAATACTAAACAAATGGCTTTATCAAAAGAAAGAGGATGGATTGAATTATTACCAATTAACGAGAAAGGTGAGGAAAAAACATGGAGGTGGGGCCAGGATACCTTTAATGAAAATTGGAGTACTGAATTACTTGTTAGGAAAGTCAAAGGTAAATACAGAGTATTTAAAAAAAGAAGAGCCGTTAACGTTATTGGAAGAAAGCCGAAGACTGTATGGTACAATCCGAAATACGATGCATCAAGTAATGGCATAGTGTTATTAAATAACATACTTGGGAATCAACACGGTTTCCCTTACCCCAAATCTCTGTATTCTGTTAAAGATATAATAGAATTGGTGTCCTATCCCAATTCTATTATCCTTGATTTTTTCGCAGGCTCTGGAACAACTGGTCACGCTGTTTTGGATCTTAATACTGCAGATGCTGGTAAAAGGCAGTTCATATTATGCACTAACAATGAGAATAATATTTGCACAGAAGTGTGCCATCCTCGATTGCGCCTCGTTATGAAGGGTTATACATCCCGCGCGGGTGAGGCTATTGCACGGTTGGGTGGTAATCTGAAGTATTATACTACCGCATTTGTCCCTGCCGCACCTACCGATAAAAATAAGGAATTGCTGACTAAGCAGTCAATAGAGATGCTAACATTGAAAGAAGGCACATTTGATAAGGTGACCGACAATCCTTCATATGTAATTTATAGAAACTCTGTGAAATATACAGGGATTATATTTGACCAGCTTTCCTTTGCCGATTTCAAGAAAGCGGTAGCAACGGTAAATAAACCTATTAGTCTTTACATTTTCTCACTTGCAGATGACGACTTCAGCGATGATTTTGCCGATTTGAGAGGTTTAATAAAAATATGTGCTATCCCGGAATCAATCCTTAGGGTCTATAGAAGGATTTTCAAGTGATTGTTTTAAGACCCTATCAGGATAAAGCCGTATCAGACCTTTATTCAGCCGCTACTTATCTATTACAGAAGGCAGGCAACAAAGTCATTGTCTTCAAAGCGCCTACAGGTTCAGGCAAGACAATTATGATGGCGGAATTCCTGAGGAAATTGGTGTCAGAGAATACCACCGGTTCTCCTTTGTCTTTTATCTGGGCAGCCCCGCGTCAGCTACATATACAGAGCCAAGAAAAGCTGGAACATTATTACTATGAGAATAAAGCCCTCAAATGTTCGTTCTTTGAGGACCTTATGGATAAAAACATAGACGAAAACGAAATACTATTCCTCAACTGGGAAAGTATTAATAAAAGGGACAACATTTATATTAGGGAAAATGAAAACGGTTTTAATCTTTCCAGTGTTTTGCAGAACACCAGAGACCATGGACGACAGGTTGTTCTAATTATCGACGAAAGCCATTTCTCGACCAACACAGAAATAGCTAGCGGTTTGAAGGACATGATTAACCCCAAATTGACCATAGAGGTATCTGCTACACCAGTTTTTCAAGGGGACCAGCTAGTGTCAGTTGACCGTGAAGATGTTATCAACGATGAGATGATAAAGAAGTATGTCGTTATCAACCAGGAATTCAAGAATGACATCTTAGCCAAGTCTTCAAGCGATATTACGGTCAAACCACAAGAAACAACTAATGAATTCATAATGAGCGAAGCACTAAAGAAACGCGAACAACTGGCTAAGGACTTTGCTAGTATCTCCTCTAATGTTAATCCTCTTATGCTGATTCAACTACCCGATAGGTCAGCTGGCACTGATGACCTTAAGGATGAAATCACAGGTATCCTGAAGAACAAACACAATATTACCGTTGCAAATGGAAAGTTGGCTATCTATTTATCTGAGGACAAAAAGAACTTGGACACTATTAGTGTCAATGATGACAAAGTCGATGTCATGATCTTCAAACAGGCAATTGCCATAGGTTGGGATTGTCCTCGTGCTCATATTTTGCTCATGCTTAGAGAGATGCACAGCTTTATATTCACCGTACAGACAGTTGGCAGAATACTACGAATGCCAGAATTGAAACATTACAGTTCTGATGCATTAAACGTAGGTTATATATACACTAATATGCCCACATTCTCCATTCAGGGTGAGGAATCCTTCGGCTATATAGTTATCAACAGCGCCACGCGTAAGGATATTTATAGTGATATTAATCTACCTTCTGTACACTCTAAGAGATTCAGAGAGGAAACCCGTCTTTCCCCCTATTTCATTTCCTGTTTTTTAACCTCTTCTGGCGAACTCAAACTCAAAGATAATATTGACCTTGATGTGAAAGAGATTTCAAAAACCCTGATGTCGGATGTTAAGGTAGAAGACATAGATAAAGGTGCATCCGCCAAAATTAAGGAGATTGGAGCTGGTTACATTACTAATAAGGGTGAACAAGTGTCTCTCGTTCAACAAGAGACCGAGATACAGCATGCCTTTGAATTATTCATTATTGAATCTCTAAAACCTCTATTCCCTGAACCACGGTCTATAGGCCGCATGAAACAGGCTATCTACACCTTTTTCAAGAAAGCCTATCCCAAAGAGTATAAAACGATAGAAACAAAAATGCAGTTGATTGTTCTAAAAGAGAATAACACTCAGCATTTTATTAATGCCATAAACAAGGCTAAAGAGCTTTATTTTGCCACTGTAAGTAAAGGCAAATCAAAACTAGTTTCAGACGGATACTGGAATATACCGATATATCTAAATTACTCAGAGGATTACATTACCCTACCGGTTAAATTATCCATTGTTGAGCCATTCTATCAAAGAAATGACGCCTCACAGGTTGAAAAGGATTTTACTAATTACCTTGAATCTAAAGCTGTTGACATAGAATGGTGGTACAAGAATGGTGAAAATGACGCCAAGCATTTTGCTATCCCTTATGACGATAAAGGTACCAATCGGGCATTCTATATTGATTGGATAGTCAAATATAAAAACGGCAAGGTTGGTCTATTTGATACCAAATCTGGAATCACGGCTGAGACGGCAAAATTAAAGGCAGAAGGTCTCTGCCAATACATAAAAGAGCAAAACGCTAAAGGTAAGAACCTATTCGGTGGCATAGTTATTAAGCATTTAGGTAGTTGGCGTTACAACGATAAAGAAATCTACGAATTCAATATCAATGACCTCAAATCATGGGAATTTCTATCGTAGTCTACTGAAACATTTTGGCTTTTCCGACGTCCTGTTAGTATGGTAGAACACTAGTTGCCTGCAAACAATCTCAAGTTGAAATAGGCTAACGGACTACCAATCCGGTGTTTGCTTTTGGATGTTTAGATAATGGTTTATTGACTTAATCCCAGATTTACCATATCAAACCAAGAGCATAAGCAGGTTCCTATGATAGAATAGCTTCAAAAGCCCTCGATTTAGCTTCATCAGAGGGGGCTGGTTGGATAGTCATAGCCAGTATCATCACGGTCAGGTTTTTCCGGTGGGAGTAGCAGGACATCACCACGTGAAGACTATACCCAGAGTTCTATACACTGACCAACGTGGTCTACTTAGATGGCATCGAATTGGCACTACTAACAGGTCAAGGCTATGAAGCACTGCAGAGAGTCGGAGTACGGAATTAGAGTACGCTCTCTTAACTGGTCAGCTCAGTGCCGAGCCTAGAAAGTACGGCCAGACTACTAAGGCAAGCAAAATCTTCCACCAAACCAGATTGGCGTAACCGATTGTAAATAGCCAGCCGATGAACCAAATAGGGGCTACGAAAACCGGGGAGCCGCGGTGGTACCAACGTCTTCCTCCCTCTGTCATGTTTTCCTCCTTTTACAAGATAATCTACTCTTGATTTGATGACTTTCCCTGCAATATCTTAATGATAAGTCTACTGGATAACAAAATCTAGTATAGAACCTAAGAAACTTTGAGTACAATTCACCGGGTGCCACTCTCTTGTATTGAAGATATTCACTCACTAGGTTCATCGCCTGATTAAGGAAAAAGATGAATTATTTGACCAGCTAACATTTGTCCATTTTGTTACGTAAGGTCACAATTGCTTTTTTGTTACACTGAGAATCAAAAGGGTTGCGGTTTTTTCAGATTCCTTATATTCTAGCGTAATGAGAAAATATGAAAAAAGGGGGTAAGCCAAATGGACTTTGTTGAGGTAGCCAAGGTAGACGATATATCCAAGGGGCAGATGAAGTCTTTTACTGTCGATGGCAAGGAGATATTGGTGGTTAATCATGAAGGGAAGTTCTACGCCATGGCGGGCAAGTGCACGCACATGAGCGGAGAACTAGCTGAAGGAAAACTTGAAGGAAAGATAGTGACCTGTCCCAGACATGGCGCCAAATTCGATGTTACTACAGGTAAGTGTCTATCAGGACCCAAGATAGGCTTCATCAAGCTGAAAGCAAAAGACGAGCCTACCTACGAAGTGAGAGTTGAAAACAGGAGCATTAAAGTAAACGTTTAGTATCAGCGTGAGCGGAGAATCGCGATGAATAGCAGTTACGCCCAACGAATTTGTATTTGTGGAGGTGTTTGTCGTATTTTCATTTGACTGCGGCGAAAGGATCGGGTTACGAACCTCTATTTTCGTTTTTCGGGCACGAGGGATTACTCCCCAATACGAACTCGCTGAGATTTATTGAAACCAGCAATAATATAGTCGCTCACCGTTATTCTTATCAACGCACTGTCCGACATATTAAGAAATTCTGCTAGGTAAGGATGTTTGGCAAGGTATATTCTTGCCAGGCGATTTCTCTCAGCACCTATCGTTTCTTGGGCAATGCCGATAGCAGTCAGCGCGAATGCATTAACGAAATCGGAAGTTTCGTTTTTCCTGCTATCGATTAACATGGCAACTTTCTTGTTCTCCCGGATATTGTCATACTTGTGGGTGTTTTTACTCGTTACGAAAAATATATGCTTCAGATCCCTAGTTACTGCAAATGCGACGAGATTGCTGTACGGTTGGCCATTATAGTATGTGGCTAGTACGGCAAGATGCTGTGACATCAACAATTGTTTGATTAGTTCTCTATATTCAGCTAATTTGCTCATGAAAGCCTGCTAAGCCATACCCTTCATGTTGCTCGCCCAACTTCATTTTGTCCTGAATCTAGAATCAGCTATTCCCTCTTTATCTTTTTGCGGTGTTGTTTACGAAATTTGGCCAATTTGGGAGCAATGACCATGCTGCAATATGGTTGTGCAGGGTTTCGATCGAAGTACTCCTGATGATAATCCTCAGCCGGATAGAATTCCTTAAGTGGAATAAGCTCAGTTACGATAGGAGATTTCCAGACATGCGCAGCATTTAGCTCCTGAATGACTGCCTCGGCTATAGTTTTCTGCTTCTCGTCGTTGTAAAAAACTACTGATCGATACTGGGCGCCTACGTCAGCCCCTTGTCTGTTTAGTGTAGTCGGATCATGTACGCCGAAGAAAATCTGCAATATTCCCCTAAAAGAGATTTTCTGTGGGTCGAAAGTTAGTTGCACTGCTTCGGCATGTCCCGTTGTTCCGGTACAAACTTCACTATAAGATGGGTGCATAACCGTACCACCAGAATACCCGGATATAACTCTATCTATCCCCTCCACCTCTTTGAAAACTGCCTCAAGGCACCAGAAGCAGCCCCCGGCGAGTGTTGCCACTTCCTTTCCACTAGTCTGATCTATCGGACTCTTCCCTTGGATCATAATAGTTCCTTCTTATTACTTTATGCTATTCTTTCACAAATTGAACAGATACGGAATTGATACAATAGCGCTTGCCTGTGGGCGGTGGACCATCATCGAAAACATGACCCAGGTGGGCATCGCATCTTGCACAGAGTACCTCCGTTCTATGCATCCCGAGACTGCTGTCCTCTTGAAGTCTAATATTCAAATCTGAAACTGGTTCGTAGTAGCTTGGCCAGCCCGTACCGGAGTGAAATTTGACTGTGTTCTTGAAGAGATCTGTCCCGCATCGGATACACTGGTATATACCTGGCCCTTTAACTTCATCGAAGGTGCATGTGAAGGGTCGCTCTGTTCCTTTATTAGTAGTGACCTGATATTGATCTGAGGTCAATATATTCTTCCACTCTGCATTAGTTTTACGAATCTTGTCAACGACCAATATTTTGTTTTGACGGCTATCGAATACTTTTATTCTTTCCATACTTAAAACAACGACTATGCGTTTTGCCCTCTTTTCCATACTTCTCTAGTGTTGGAAACTCTGCTCGAATAAGCTCGGTTACATAATGTCGCTGGAAAACCTCTTGCTGTTTCAAGTAACAGAACAGGCTCCAGTGGATATCCCTTTCATTCCAGAACCTGTTGGGTTCAGTCTGGAAGTCACTAATGAGTTGGTCAATCGCTCTTTCGGTTGCTTCTACGAACTGCTCATCCATTGCCATATGACCTCCCCAATCGACTGTGATAATCTACCATGGGACCTCTGGATTCCAGCTCATTATGGCTCGTTGAACTCCAGAAAAACAACAATTTATATCGTTGTAACACGCACGAGAAGCCCCGTCAACTCCTGTGGCGGGTGTAAATCTGCCTGTTTCCGTTTTTTCAGACTTTTCTAAGCCTTTGGTCGGGGGTTCAAATCCCTCCGCTGCCACTTTGTTTTTCAGATTCACGCGGGAATCTCAAGGAATGTCCGATATCCCTCGATGTTGAGAGGCAAAAGTCCACTGGTTTCAGGGCAGGTAGGTTATCCTGGAAGGTGGTTTTTCGTGCTGCTCAAACTCTATTCCGGCTTCTTTGAACAGGTCTTTGAAAGAGTCATCAGCATAGCTGCCGAAGGTTACGAAGCGCTTTATTTTAGCGTTCACCAGCATCTTGGCGCAGAGTATGCATGGTGGATGTGTAACATAGACCGTGGCGCCAGCGAGGTTAACGCCATGGAGCGATGCTTGTATGATTACGTTTTGCTCGGCGTGAATTCCCCGGCATATTTCCTGCCTGGTCCCAGATTCGATATTCATCTCGTCCCTGAGGCAACCAAGTTCGAGGCAATCTTTAACCCCTGAGGGAGCGCCGTTATAGCCGGTGGCTAATATGTGCTTGTCCCTCACTGCTACAGCGCCGACGTGGTGTCGCCGACAGGTTGCCCGTTCTGCTACCACGGTAGCTATCTTGAGAAAATATTCATCGATGTCCGGCCTGGTTAATTTTTTCATTTCAAAGCGGATAGAACTCGTCCCGTCTCCTTTTCCAGCTCCTTCAAGGAAGCTTCGTTTACTATGATAAAGTCAGCCATGGCGATTGGGCCACCCTTGTTGGTATTCTCTATCTCCGCTTTATCTCGAGTGGCTGCTTCCTCAACCGCCAAAGGTCGGGTTGCTCTATTTCTAAGTCTTGCATGCCTGGTAGCCTGCGACGCCCAGACAGTAACTGTGCTGAACCTCTCGCCATAGCGGTCCTTCAATAAAGTATACTCTTCCCACGAGTAAAGTCCGTCCACCACGACATTTGACGATTTCAGTGAGGTATCAATTCTGGGCAGGTTCAATTTGGCATATGCTGCCATCCCGTGTTCTTTTCTCAATTGCTCCCTGATGTAACGTTCGTTTTTCTCATTCAGTTCAAGTCCCCTATTCTTGATTTCTTCTTCCGTGATATCTCCAAACCTTACTCTCTTAAAGCCGCTCCTCTCAAATATTCTGGCTACTTCCGATTTGCCCGCGCCTGCCATACCAACAATTGCTACCACTTTCATTGCTTGTCCGTATCTAATAGATGGATAGCAGGATTTCCTTTATTAACAACATTTGCGCCACTATTATAGTGAAAAATCCCACCCTGTGGCAAAAGGGGGCTTTGACAAATCAAGAATTGAACCGATATGCCCGGCAATATTCGGCCACTCAGACTACACGGAATGCTGCCAGGGTGAACTTGAAGTTCTCGTGTTATAATGGTTGAAGGGAGAGTAATAATCTGAGCATCGAGAGCGATGAGCCTTTTCCACTTTGCAGGTTTATTCATCTTTATCTTCCTTTTTGGAGGAATAACTCTTAACCTGCGCAAGAATAAGAAAATCAATGCCCTCAAGCTCAACATAGCAAACAAAGGAATATACGGTATTTTCGAACTGTCCCTGATTGCCGTGGTAACCGTTTAGGTACTGGAAGTGGTCATGTACGCAAGTAACACAGGGTTTCGAATATTTCCACCTCCTTTTGACTCGCAGCTAATCCATTCACCGACCCCTGAGATTGCAGGAGTCGCTTTAGTAATTCCGGGTTTCGCTATTTGTATTTTGGCACTGAGAGCCCTGGGAACTTCCTGGCAGGGAAAAGTTTTTGGCACAGACTTTGGAGCAGGCAGCGGGGAAGACCTCGCCATAAGCAGGCGAGTTTCTCATCCTGAGGCAGCCTTTATGCGCAGCTTCTAAGGAGGTGAGTTATGGACGGCGAAAGATCACGGAATATTCTCAAATTAGTAATAAGCATTGTAGCCTGCCAGTGTGCCGGTCTTATCGGTTCTATTTTCACTATGCCTGCTATTCCAACATGGTACGAGACCCTGGCAAAACCATCCTTCACTCCGCCAAATTGGTTGTTTGCTCCAGCGTGGGTCACCCTATATGTCCTGATGGGAGTTGCAGTCTTTCTAGTCTGGCGCAAAGGATTGGGTATTGAAAATGTGAAAGCTGCACTAATTACATTCCTGGTTCAACTTGTTCTGAACGCCTTGTGGTCGGCGATCTTTTTTGGAGGTAAATCACTTGTTGGTGGCGCCGTTGTGATTGTATTACTCTGGATTGCAATATTATTCACCATGCTGAGGTTCTTCAAAATATCCACTGTAGCAGGAGGACTTCTTATTCCCTATATCCTTTGGGTGACCTTTGCATCAGCTCTGAACATATCCATATTAGCCCTAAATATCTAATCTAAGGCGCAATGCCGTCTGCCCAAAAAGCCTGGCTTGCCGAGGATCAGGCCGCATATGCTCAGGCACTGCTTTGTCACCCACCCTCTGCGCGATGGTGCTAAGACAAAAGGACTTCCTCAAATCCGCATCTATCCTTCGCGCTTAAGCTATTTTTAGTTTCCCTATTTCTTCTTTTCCTTGGGCTTCTTGGTTTTTTTCACATTTTTTCTTCCCTTACTTCCCATCTCTTTCTCCTTTCCTTTTTAATACTTTCTGAAATATAGGTTCTAATCTTGCCATTTGTATTCTGCAAAGAGCAGATGACACGCTTTGAACTATGGTTCTTTATGAGCGATTCTTGAATACTATTCTAACAAGGGATACTTAGTGGTGCAAGGGCGTGTGCTGGCCGGCTTTCTCATTATGGTAACTCCTCATGCTAAGTTAATATCATTACTAACCATACCATGGGTGTTACCCGTGTATCTCAGCCTCCGCAACCATTTCCATTTGGCCTATTGCTTTTTCTGTCTGATTCCTTCAAAATTATTTCATTACGAAAGGAAAGGAGGTTTTAGAAGCATCGCCAGGGGCTCGTAACTTCGAACCGGCAGACGGTTGCTGATTCTGGAAGGGCTACAAGTCAAAAGCTAGTGTAAACAATGGCACAGAACCTGTGGGGAGGAATGCTGCCTCTGCGACTATCGAAGATAAAGCTTAGTCAGCTTTACCTTTCAAATATCAACAAATATCAATAAAAGGAGGGTAATATGGCAGGAAGAAAGGGGATTCTAGGTTTCATTGGTTTCTGGGCATTCATCGTTGGTCTTATTATTGCTGTTGTTGCGGGTATATTCTGGCCTCAAAACACAACTCTCATCGTGGTACTAATAATATTGGGAGTAATAATCGGTCTTCTAAACATAACCGCAAAAGAGTTTATGCTTTTCTTGCTAGCTGTAATAGCTCTAGTTGTAGTTGGCAACGTATTTGCTCCTCTTACGGCATTGAGTTTGGGTACATTGCTAGGAAACATACTTAGCTACGTTGCTATCTTGGTGGCACCTGCTGCAATTATCGCCGCAATAAAAGCTCTGTGGGCGGTTGGCAAGCCTGGAGATTAATCAGTAAGAAAGATCAGCAGCTTATCAAATGGCATAGGCAGAGAATACATTATATATAGCAATTTAGCTATATATAATATCCTAGCCTGTGGTAGTGTTCTCTATCCTGGGGAAAGTCCTTAAATTATTCGAGTAGTTTCCCCAGGGTAGAGGTGATGGTTGTTACACCTGTGTTCCCCGTGCCGGCTGATCACATAGGTAACACCGGGCTGCGAATTTTAGCAAGTTTTTTTCAATATACTCTATAGGGGCGAGATAGCCAAGGGATTGGTGTGGACGAGTGAAATTATATTCTATAAGCCATTCAGTTAGCCCGGGATTGAGCTCTTCAGGGTCTAAAGATAGATTAAAGTTGTAGAGCCATACTCTCAATCTCTCCTGGGTTGCAAAACCCAAAAGGTCTGCCACTCCCCTCCAGCATTCATATCTATCCTTCAGGACAATGAGCTTTCTGTTAAAGAAGTAGAAGCTGGCCGGCTTTCTCATCTTGGTAACTCCTCATGCTAAGTTAATATCATTACTAACCATACCATGGGTGTTACCCATGTATCTCAGCCTCCGCAATGCCAAAGGTTTTTGCATGCCCATTTAGGGGCACCCTCCCCCGTCACTGTCGGGAAACCCTGAACTCAAAGCACTAAATTCTAAACAAATCCTAATATCTAAATTCAAAGCCTTTATCTTGAGATTGTTTAGCAACTCCCCTCTGTCATTGCGAGCGAAGCGTGGCAATCTCATGCCCACCTCTGAGATTGCGGAGCTTGTTCCGAGTGAAACGAGGAATCTCATGCTCTAGTTTGCTTCGGCTACGCCTCGCAACCGCTAGCGCTCCTCGCAATGACAAATAAACAACCTCAATTTGATATTGTTTAGTATTTCGGATTTAGGATTTAGAGTTTTGCTTTTCCTGAGATTGTTTAGCAACCTATCCCCCTGACCCCCTTCCCTTAGCAAGGGAAGGGGGAGTGTAGGTAAGAGAGGGGTGAAACCCCTCTCTATAAATCTCTTCCCCCTCTCCTTCAAAGGAGAGGGGGAATAAAGGGGGTGAGGTTAGTAAACACTCTCAGAATGACAGGAAAGGAGGGTTCATGGTCAAGGCGGTAAAAGGGGCATCTGGGTTGTCAGGGGCTGGCAGTTAGGGCAAAAGTAAGTGCCGCGTTTCCGCAGAAAAATGCGCTCAATGAAGGTACCGCAAACAGGACAGAGCATGCCTTTCCTGTGAGCAACCTTGAAATCAAGATGGGCTGTGCCCAGCTGACCGCCAGGGCGGATATAAGTATCCGTGCTGGCTCCTTTTTTGGCGATAGCTGAGCGAAGGATGCTCTGAATAGAATTATGTATATCTTGAATCTCCCTGGAGGATAAGCTGTCCGTAGTTCTGAGGGGGTGTATTCGAGCGGCAAAGAGGGTTTCATCGGCATACATATTGCCGATTCCAGCGATGAGGCTCTGGTCAACGAGAGCCACCTTAATAGGAATATGATGTTTGCTTAACCTTTGTGACAAAACGTTAACGGTGAAATCCTTGTCCAGCGGCTCAGGTCCCAGCTTGCCAATGATAGGTGCGATATTTTCCCCAAGCCATATTATTCCTAAGCGTCTCTGGTCATTGAAGACAAGTTGATTGCCATTGGAAAAGGTGAAACTCGCTCTGGTATGAAGTCGAATCTCCTTAGGGTTTAATAATAATGCTCCGCTCATTCTAAGATGCATAACCAGGTATTGGGCGCTTGATAGCTGAAAAATGAGATATTTTCCACGGCGGTTAATGCTTTCTATTGCTTGTCCGGTTAGTCTGCGGCAGAATTCTGGTACTGGTAGCTGATATACTAATTGGCTGTCAAAAACACTAACCTGGTCGAAACGTTGTCCAACCACCCAGGGTAAAAGTTCATTTTTGATTGTTTCTACTTCAGGTAGCTCGGGCAAATTCTTTCCTATGTAAGTTTATTCCACAGTTCAACTATCTTTTCATGTAATTCGTTTATATCACCTTCGTTACAGATTACCTCATCGGCGGATTTCATCTTCTTTTCGTCAGGCGTCTGCGATTTAAGTCGCGCTAAGATTTGGTCCCGGTCAGCTTTTTGACCTCTGGTAAGCCTCTGGAGCACCGCATCTGGCGAGGCTGTTACCAGCCATACTTTATCTACCAATGTAGTCCAGTTAGCCTCAATGAGCAGGGCAGCTTCTAAAGCGGCCACTTTTGTTCCCAGGCGGCGATAATTTTCAATCCTTTCCTTTACCACTTGATACGCTTCAGGATGCACTATCTCGTTTAATTGCGCCAATGCTTTTGGGTCGGAGAAAACCAACTGTGCCAATTTAACACGGTCGATTTCCCCACCAGGTCGCAACACCTCCGTGCCGAAAATGTCGATTATCTTCTGCCAGGCCTGGCTATGCGGTTTATAAACTTCCTGTGCTGCTTTATCGGCATCTATGACTGCAGCGCCATGCTCAGCCAGAAATCGGCATACTGTGCTTTTGCCACTGCCGATATTGCCGGTTACTCCAATTACGACCATTCTGCTGAATTATACCTCAATTTATATTAATTTAGGTTACGATGATATAATAGTCGAGGTTGGTTGGTGATGGAAAAGGAGGCAATACTTTATGAAAAGCTTCCCGGTGATAGGGTGAGGTGTTATGTTTGTCAGTGGAGGTGCGTCATCAATCCCGGTAAAATGGGCGTTTGCCAGATGCGCCTCAATCGTGGTGGCAATTTATATACTCTCAATTATGGTGAAGTATCCTCGGCAGCTTCCGACCATATTGAGAAGAAGCCTTTATTTCACTTCTTCCCCGGCAGCTTTGCCTTTTCCCTGGGCACTTGGGGGTGTAACTTTCATTGCCAGCATTGCCAGAACTGGGAAATTTCCTGTGTTGATATTCCAGCGACCTCGCGTTATCTATCCCCGGAGAAGGAAATAGAGTTAACCAGGGAATATGGCTGTGAAGGCATTGCCTGGACTTATAATGAGCCAGCGGTATGGTTTGAATATACTTTAGATTCCGCCAAGCTGGCCAAGCAAAACAGTTTATACACCGTTTATGTCACCAATGGCTATCTTACCCCGGAGGCTCTGGATACTATAGGTCCCTACCTCGATGCCTGGAGGGTTGATGTTAAAGGGTTTAGCGATGACTTCTACCGTAAATTAGCTAAGGTGTCCCATTGGCAGGGCATTCTCGATGTTGCTAAACGAGCCAAGGAGAAGTGGGATATGCATGTTGAGGTGGTGACCAATATCATTCCTACAATGAATGATGACGAGGAGCAGCTTCAGGGCATTGCCGCCTGGATTCGGTATAATTTAGGAGAGCTTACCCCATGGCATGTGACTCGCTTTTATCCTATGCATAATCTAAGTTACCTGCCAGCTACCCCGGTATCCACTCTGGAAAAGGCTTATAAAATTGGTAAGGAGGTGGGGTTAAAGTTTGTTTATCTTGGCAATGTTGCTGGACATGAGTATGAAAATACCGTGTGCTACTCCTGTGGCAAGCTGAATGTTCGCCGGATTGGCTATGACACCGATGTTGTCGGGCTTGATGGCTCTAAATGTAAATTTTGTGGTGCCGAGCTTAATTTTAGAACGGAGATGAAACAATAATGGGGGTAGGTCTATGGAAGAGGAGCTTCATCCTGTAGTAAAACTGGCTAAGGATACTGTGGAGGATTATGTTTGTAGTGGCAAAATATTGACTCTGCCTGAAGTATTGACCCCTGAAATGAGGGGACGGGCAGGAGTTTTTGTTTCCATTCATAAGCTCGGAGAATTACGAGGATGTATTGGCACTTTTGAGCCCTGTAGGAATAATGTTGCTGAGGAGATTATCAGCAATGCAATCAGTTCGGCTACCAGGGACCCTCGTTTTCCGCCAATCTCAGTTTCTGAGCTGGATGATTTAGAATACAGCGTTGATATTCTTACCCAGCCTGAGCCAGTCAGGGATAAAAGCCAGCTCGACGCTAAAAGATATGGGGTTATTGTCGAAAGCGGATTCAGGCGAGGGCTTCTATTGCCTGATTTAGAGGGTGTGGATAGTGTTGAGGAACAAATCAGGATTTGCCGCCTCAAGGCGGGGATATCGGGTGATGAGCCAGTTAATCTCTATCGCTTTGAGGTAAGAAGATTCAAGTAAAATGCAAAAGCAAAAATACAGAGTGAAAATTTAAAAATTTTGTATCTTTAGTTGTCATTTTGATTTTTAATTTTGCGACAGGAGGTGTATTTTGGCTAAGTTTTTACTAACGCCCAGGGATACCAAGTTTTATGACTTATTTGAGGAAAGTGCGACTAATTTAGTCACTGCCGCAGAGAAGCTGGTTGACCTGTTTAACAATTATGAAGATGTTGAGGCGAAGGCAAAGCAACTCAAGGCTTTGGAACACCAGGGTGATACGATAACTCATGAGATAATACAGAGGGTGAATCGCACCTTTGTCACTCCCATAGATAGAGAGGATATTGCTCTTCTCGCCCATACGCTGGACAGCGTAATGGACTTTATCGAGGCTGCGGGCAGAACAGCCTTTCTTTACCGCGTTGCCCAACCTACGGAAAGGGCTCGGCAGCTAGCTTCAATTGTCGCCAAGATGACCTATGCATTGAACGAGGTATTGCCTTGTTTGCGCCACCGTAACCAGTTCAAACGAATTCTGGAGCAATGCGTGGAAATCAACAGCCTGGAAAACGAGGCTGATGATGTGCACCATGCTGCCATGGCTGAGCTGTTTGATAGTGGCAAGGATGCCAGTGAGATAATTAAGTGGCGTGAGCTTTACCAGCATATGGAAGATGCTACTGACCAGGGGGAGGATGTAGCCAATATTCTTGAAGGCATAGTATTGAAGCATGCCTGAGCACCTCGCACTGTTAATCGGGGTAATTGCAGCGGCCATTGGCTTCGGCATTGCCAATGGCTTTAATGATGCCGCTAATGCTATTTCTACCGTAATCGGTACTCGCACTCTTTCCCCTCGGGCTGCCGTAATTATGGCAGCCTGTTTTAATTTCCTTGGGGCAGCCACGGGCACAGCAGTAGCTATGACTATCGGTAAAGGTATTGTTAGCCCTGAGTTCCTGGATATGAACATCGTGCTTGCCGGGACCGGGGCAGTTATTATCTGGGCTTTGTTCGCCACACGCTATGGCATGCCCATAAGTTTGACCCATGGGTTGGTGGCGGGGTTAGTAGGCGCTGGCATTGCCGCCTCTGGCAGCGGAGCCATTGTTTGGGGGGTTCTAACCAGGATAATTTCTGCGGTTGGTATCGCTCCTCTCCTGGGTCTTGTCGCTGGTTTTTGGGTGATGGTAGCCATAATGTGGCTCTTCCGGAAAGTTGCGCCGGAAAGAATGCGAGGCCTCTTCAGCAATTTGCATATTCTCTCAGCAGCCTTCCTGGCTTATAGTCACGGCAAGAACGATGGGCAGATGCCTATTGCCTTAATCTCTATGGCTTTGATGACCTATTATGGAAGTGGTGAGTTCCATATTCCTTTCTGGGCTGTTGTAGTTTCTGCCACCTCAATTAGCCTTGGTACCTTTATCGGCGGAAGGCGAGTCATCGAGACATTGGGATTGAAGGTAACTACTTTGCGTCCTGTCCATGGATTTGCTGCCAACGTCTCGGCGGCTAGCGTTATCGAGGTCGCCTCACAGCTTGGCATCCCGGTGAGCACCACACATTGTATAAGCACGGCGATTATGGGGGTGGGTGCTACAAGACGTCTTTCCGCAGTGCGATGGGGCATAGCCAGAAATATTGTGTTGGTCTGGATTTTGACTTTCCCTGTTTGTGGTCTCCTCGGCTGGCTTATTGTCTCATTGATGAAGATTGCCGCTTGAAATCTCGGATGGTAAGTTAACTAGTTTTAATCAGCGCGCTGTGCTATGCAGCAGATATTCATCCCTCTGGGATTTTTCTTCAGCAGCTTATTCTCCAGCAGGATTAGTCGGCTTAATGCGGATGCCAGGGCGTGTTGAGCTGGTCCATTTTGTGGCAGCAGCTTGTGCATTGCTTTATCGAGCTTAAATAGCCTGATGATTGGTCGTAAATATTCCTCTACGGAGGAGAAAAACCAGAAAAGTAGGAAATCAGTGTAGTATATCTGACAGACGCTAAAATGGCAGTGCGATAATAGCGTTATTAAATCAGAGGGGTGGTATTCTCGCAGATGTCCCAGTTTGTCCAAACGTCTTTCTAAAGGTCTGAACAGAGGTGACACCTGTTTCTTAGAGTTGGGGACCTCCAATCGAAGATAACCACCCTTTTTCAATATACGGGCAAACTCTTCAAGGGTCTCTTTATCTCTGGGAAGATGTTCTAACGTGTGAGTGGAGAGGATAATATCGAAGGTTGATGATGCCAGTGGTAGCTGTGATGCCTCGGTTTGAATTAGCCCTGAGCAGAGGGATTTTCCCTCTTTGTCGTTGCGAGCCCTTCGCTTCGTGTCATTCTGAGGGAGCGAAGCGACCGAAGAATCTCGTTCAGGGTAAACTCCGCGAAGCAATCTCCTTGATTCCTGAAGTGCGGTGTAGGATAGGTCAATACCAATAAAGGTAGTGCCACAAATCCTGGAAACCACCTTGGGATAGAGACTGTTGCCGCAGGCAATGTCAGCAAGCTTGTCTCCTTTGCTAATTATGTTGTGTGAGGCTATTTCTTTGGCGAAAGCGATAGCATGTGCTTCACGAAACCAGCCTATGAAGAAAAGCGAGTCTTTAGTTATTGTTTCCCATAAGCCTTCATATAATTCGCTGGAATTGGTTGACAAAGCTAATGCTCCTCGCAGTGACGTGGAGAATGAGCCTTGAGCCAATCTAAGACAGTAGCCATGGCGGCTTCTTCGAGACGTAATTTATGTTTAGCACCAGGAATTATGACTATCTCTTTAGGCTCTTTGGCTTTTCGGTAAAGCTTGTGCACCTGTTCCACAGGAACCGTTTCATCAGCATCCCCGTGAACTAACAATAATGGACGAGGTGAAATTTTATCTATCCAGCGAATTGGCGTGATGATTTGAAAACCTTGTCGCCATTTTGCTACTGAAGCTGGGAAATCCTTATCTCTGATGGCGCCGATTTTGCGGAAGCGCTCGATTCTGGCTGCAATACTTGTCCCGTCTTCCGTAAAGCTAAAGTCGGCGGGACAGGCGCAAGTGGCTAATAAAGATACTCGGGCATCGTGAGCGGCAATATAAACACAGACTGCTGCTCCGCCGCTAAAGCCGAGAAGGCAAAGATGGGTCTTATTTACCCGATTAAGGCTATGGAGGAAATCGAGGGCGGCGGTTAAGTCCTCACTCCAGCCGAGCAAATCGAAATTTCCCTCGCTTCTTCCTGTCCCCCGGAAGTTGAAGATTAAGGTAACAAAGCCGGCAGAGCAAAACTTCTGTGCCAGTATGGCGTAACCTCTATCAGCAGGATTGTAGGCTACATTGGGAATGCCATGGCAGATGCATAAGGCAGGGCAAAGTTTATTGTCTGGTGGGAAATAAACCTCGCCAGCGAGGTTGAGTCCACCGCTTTTCAACCGAATTTGCTTTACCTCCATCATATTGCTCCGAACATGGATAAAGCAAGAAGACCGGCAGAGATTACCATCAGCATTGCCCACACGGGAAACTTCCAGGCGAAAATCTTGCTTCCATCGAGTGGCGGGATAGGCAAGAGGTTGAAAGCTGCTAGCCACAGATTGATGAGCATCCCGTAACTGCTAACGAGTGCGGTGAATCCGCTGCTATGTGTAGCGATGGCATAGAATATAAGGGCTAAGATGATATTAGCTGATGGACCGGAGAGGCTGATTAAGCCGCTTTCCCTTTTCGAAGTATAAGATAAGATATAGACAGCTCCGGGAGCGGCAAAGAGAAATCCTATCGGGCTGAACATGCTGATGAAGGCACAAACTAAGGCAATGATAAGCCCGGTTTGCCACAGTCTGAACTCAGCTCGAAACCCGAGTTTCTGAGCTATAAACTTATGGGAAAGCTCGTGACATATAAATCCAACCCCGAGACCGATAAGAGCTATGATGAAGCCCGAAAGGCTAAGGGAGTGAAACAGAATTAAAGCGAAGCAGAAGCCAAGGACAAGCCAGGAGATAAGGAGGTCTCGAATCTCGATATTGCTTGTGTGCATCTGGTCAATTATATGCGGGGCTGGTGAGCAATTCAATCTTTGGCAGGGGTATACAGGAAGCAAAAAGGGTCTTCAGCGAGGTAGTCTCCGTAGTGAGCATAGGCTCTGCCGCGACAGCCTCCACAGATATTCTTATATATGCATGTAGCGCACTTCCCTTTGAGATTTGCTCTGTCTCGTAGCTTGTTGAATACCTCTGAATTGTGCCATATCTCTATGAGTGGAGTGTGACGGACATTTCCCGCAGTTATGGGAACGAAGGGACAGGGCCAGACATCTCCATTTGGTTTGATGTAACATAAGCCACTGCCAGCCACACAGCCCTTAAAAATGGTTTCTGCTAGCCTCATCCTTATCCTTGAGGGTTTACGGTCATTTTGGCTCATTAGGTATGCCCAGTATTGAGGTGAGCATATCGGCTCGATAATGGCTTTGTTTGAGCGTTGGTTTTGACTTGCCATATTAAGAAGCTTCCGGTAGCTGGCGATGTTAAGCTCCATTTCCTGTTCCCCTCTACCTTCAGGCACTAGCTGGTATAGGAGCACAATTTGAGCATTGACCTCTGAGGCAAAGTCAAGGAGGTCTGGTATAGCTTCCTGATTTTCCTTCATCACCGTGGTATTGATTTGTAGGTTCAGACCTGCTTCGGTGGTAGCATGGATAGCTTGCTTTGTCCTCTCAAATGAGCTAGGCATCTGGGTGATTTTCTCGTGTATTTTCTTGTCATTAGCATTTAGCCCAATAGCTATGTTGGCTACTCCCATTTTCTTAAAGTCCTGTGCCATCTGAGGGGTGAGCAAGGTGCCGTTGGTAGCTATGGATATTTCAAAGCCGAGCCAGCGAGCATAACTGACAAGTTCCACAATGTCTTTTCTTAGTAATGGTTCACCTCCAGCAAGCGCCAGCATACGGAATTCAGATATGGCAGCCATATCGTCTAGTAATCTTTTACCCTCCTCAGTAGTAAGTTCATCGGATAAAGGTTTGCCTGAACTGGCATGACATTGCTTACATCTGAGATTGCAGGCGTTGGTTATCTCCCATACCGGATGAATAGGGAAGCCGATGCATCCCATACCGATGGCTCCGGCGGCTGTGGGCAGTGTCTTTTTGCCTTCGCTCAACCACTGAGGAAGCGCTTTCCAACGCACTAGGAATCCGAAATAGAAAACGGACAAAGCTTGCCTAGCTATCAAAGAAGGTGGATTATAGAAGGGTTTTACTACCCTTTTAGGTTTAACCAAAAAAGACTCCTATTTTATATATTCCTTCAATTTGTTTGCTGATATGAAGCTTAAACCCTCCAGGGAGAAACACAATAAGAATAATATGCCTACGATTATCATATCGTTTACAGGATTGGAGCTCCATCCTACTACAACAAAAGTGACCGCATAGATTATGGTTATCAAGTGGTCAAACAACATTGTCTTCAATGATAGGGATTCTAATGTTTTCCCTTCGAGATTCTTCATAATGGTCATAATGCTACGTATGATGATTGGCAGCAATATTAAAGAGAGTAAGCCGCTGAGCTTGGGAACACCAAGGAAAATAATGGAGACTATGTTTACATAACATAATACTAGCAGGATGTTATAAAGCCAGAATGATTTTCCTTTTCCCAGCCTTACTGCTAAATTCCTCTTACCAGCAAGGCTATCCGAAGGTATATCTGGTATTTCATTAATTAGGATAACCAGGAAAACACTGGTGGCACCAGGTAGGGAAACCAGGGTGGTCATCAGGTCAAGATGTCCTGTCTGCAGGTAATAACCAGACATGGTAGCTAACCAGCCGCAGGTGAACCATATGGCTATTTCACCCACTCCGTGATATGACCATTTGAAGGGTTTAGCGGTATAAAAATAGCCGATGAACATTGCTAGTATACCGAAGGGGAGAGTATAAGGTCCAGTGTGATAGCAGAAGTAAAGTATCAAACCAAGGATAGCAGCTATGGCAATGAAAGCATAAGCCGCCTTTAAAGTTGAGTCTCGGGATATAAGTCCTGAGGGTAAAATGCGTGAACCACCGGAGAGCCGATGGAAGGTTTTGTTTAATAAGTCAGCTTGATAGTCATAATATTCGTTGACGAGGAAAGTCATTTCCATGATACAGAAGACGGCAAGGCTGGAGATGATTAGCACTGACCAGTTTAGGGGATTTCCCTGGCTCCAGGCAATTGTAGCTCCTAGTAGGAATGGCAGTATTCCTCTAGCTGTAGGGCCGAGGCGCAGCAAGGTTGCCCATGCTTGCAGGTGCGCTGGGAATGACAAGGGTGGCCCCATGTCCCCGCATTATAACACGCAATTTATGGCTGTTTACTTAAACTAACCGGGAAACTGGAAGTAACCTATACCGACAATAATGGCGATTATAACGAAAATTATCGCCTCTGCCAGCATGAATTTTGACCTTTGCCCATAGGTGAAAGTGGTGATTGCCCATAGGACTGGCAGAATTATCCCTATGGTTACCAGGCTTGGGTTAGCAATTGAGGGATTGTGGATTAGATGGATACAAATTCCAGCGGCTATTGCCAGGCAAGCACCAGCAAGAGCCTCTCTGGCATAAATGGTTTTTATAGGATAGCCAAACCTCTCTGTTAACCTCTCGGGTAGCAATAAGCATATCCCTGAAGCTGCTAACCAGAAAGCGAGAAAACCAAGCGCCCCGTTTAACATTTATCGTTACCTCCTTTTTTCCTTTTATATTAAGAATGTTCAAACTATATGATATAATATCGTTTTGCTATGGCTATTGACAATTATCACGAACAATGCAATTATTTTTAGCCAAAGTGTGCATAGTATACCGATGTATAGCGGAGTTTGATTTATGTCCGAAGCGGTAAGGAAGATAAGGATAGCCGTTGATGCTATGGGGGGTGATTATGCCCCTGGCGAGATAGTTAAAGGTGCGGTTTACGCTGCGCAGAAAGGCGATGTGGAGATTATCCTAGCTGGTCCGCTGAGCGTACTGGAAGGAGAATTAGCTAAATATGGGTCATCCAATAATTTGCCCATCAGGTGTGTTGAAGCCAGTGAAGTCGTTAAGGAGGATGAATCGCCAGCTTTAGCAATTCGCCATAAACGCAATTCTTCCATAGTTATAGCTACCAAGCTGGTGAAGTCGGGTGAGGCGGATGCGGTAGTCAGCGCAGGTTCTACGGGAGCTACGGCCGCTAGTGCTATAGTGTATCTGGGCATGATTGAAGGATTGGAACGTCCGGCAATTGCTGCTCCTCTTAAAGGCTTGGGTCCTGATACGATATTAGTGGACATCGGAGGAAATGTTGATTGTAAACCATATCAATTCTTATCATTTGCCATTGCTGGCTCTGTCTATGCTAAAAAGTTGTTTAATATTGCTAATCCCACAGTGGGTTTATTAAGCACTGGTGCGGAACAAGGGAAGGGAAGTGAGGCAGTGCGTGAGGCTTATTCGCTTCTTAAAAATAGTGGATTGAATTTTATTGGTAATGTAGAAGGCAGCGATATCTTCAGTGGGCGAGCGAATGTTGTTGTCTGCGATGGTTTTGTGGGCAATGTGCTTATTAAGTTTTATGAAAGTTTGGGGATTTATGCGCTGGATGTTATAAAGCGAAAGGTGAAGAAGTACCCTCTGGCAGGCAACGTAGCTAAATTATTGTTTAATAGGATTTTTCCGGTGACCAAGTTGGCTTACGCGGGTGAAGAGGAGGGTGGTGGTATTTTATGGGGCGTTGATGGAGTTGTCAGGATAGCGCATGGAGCTTGTCGAGCTCCACACATAGCTCATGCCATAGCAAGCGCCAGGAATACTGTGAAAGCTGATATTGTTGGTTCCTTAAAATCGGAATTGGCAAAATTTAGGGCAGAAAATAAATTATGAGGAGGTAACTTATGTCTATCGAGGAGCAAATAAAGGACATTGTGTCTGAGATTGTCCGAGTTGATAAGAGCATTATCCGCCGAGAGGGCACTTTCAAGGATATAAATGCCGATTCCCTGGATGTAGTGCAAATATTGCTTAGGGCAGAGGAAACTTTTGATATCGAGATTCCTGATGAAGATGCTGAGCAATTTCAGAACTTTGGTGACTTTGTTGACTATGTAGAACGCCACGTAGCGGAAAAAGAGAAAGCATGAATCAGCCTCTTAAAGGTAAGTTATCCTTGGTAACCGGTGGTGGCAGGGGTATTGGTAGGGCGATTGCCTTGAAGCTTGCTTCTCAGGGCAGCGATGTCATCATCAATTTCTTCCGCCATCGTGACACTGCGGAGAAAACAGCCAAAGAGCTCCAGGATATAGGGGTGAAAGCCAAAATTATCAGGGCAAATGTGGGAGACCCAGCGAAGATAGATGAAATGTTCGATGTAATTAATAACGATTTCGGCTATCTGGATATTCTAATTAACAATGCTGCTTCAGGCGTGGGTCGCCCTGTTTTAGATGTGGATGTTAAGGCTTGGGATTGGACGATGGACATCAATGCCAGGGCCTTATTGCTCTGTGCTCAACGAGCAGCCAAGCTTATGGAAGGGAGAGACGGCAAAATAGTGAGTATATCCAGTTTAGGTTCTTTTCTTGTCTGGCCTACTTACGCTGCTGTGGGGGTATCCAAAGCTGCTCTGGAAGCGCTAACTCGCTATCTAGCGATAGAATTAGCTCCCAAAGGCATTTGTGTTAATGCTGTGGCTGCTTCCGCTGTCCTCACCGATGCATTGAAGTTCTACATAAAGGGGCAAGAGGCAGCTCACCAGCAGGCAACGCCAGCGGGAAGGATGGTAGCTCCTGAGGATATCGCCAATGTGGTAGCTTTTTTATGTAGTGAGGGTGCCTTTATGATAAGAGGGCAAACTATCATCATTGATGGAGGTGCTTCAGTAATGGCGCCTTTTGTTTCTACCACAGGAGGTGTAAATCAATGAACATGCCAGTTGTAGTTACCGGAATGGGCACCATTAACCCTTTGGGTTTGAATGTGGAGGAATTCTGGCAGGGATTAGCTGCTGGTAAGTCAGGGATTGCCCTTATCACCCGCTTTGATTCCACTAATTTCCGTGTGAAGGTAGACGCTGAAGTAAAGGGATTTGACCCGACAAAGTATATGGATTTGAAGGTAGTAGATCGTACACCCAGAGCAGTCCAATTTGCTATTACTGCTGCTAAAGAGGCAATAGCCTCAGCCAAGTTAGATATGACTCGGGAAAACCCTGAGCGGGTGGGTGTTGACATCGCTGCTATGGTTGAAGGTGATTATGTGGTCAAGCAATGTAATTTAATTAATGAGCGTGGTCCGAGGAGAGCTGACCCTCTTTTTGTCGCCAAGTCAAGTCCCAGCGGAGCATCAATGGGGGTGGGGATGTTGCTTGGTGCTAAGGGACCTAACTCAAGCGTGAATAGCCTTTGCGCCAGCGGCACCGATGCTATCGGAACGGCGTTAAACTTCATACGCTTGGGCTATGCCGATGTGATGGTGGCTGGAGGAGCCGATTCCAGCCTTACTCCGCTTGGTATGGCTGGTATTGATATTCTTGGTGCTCTTTCTCGTCAGCCAGACCCGCTTAAAGCTAGTCGTCCATTTGATGCTAACCGCGATGGTTTTGTCTATGGTGAAGGGGCGGGGTTGGTTATTCTGGAGAGTTATGAACATGCTAAAAAGAGAGGTGCACCCATACTAGCTGAAGTCGCTGGTGCCGGCTGGTCTTTTGATGCTTTTGACCAAACTGCTCCTGCCCCAGAAGCAGAGGCTTATGCTATGAAGACTGCTTTGCAAAATGCTGGAATAAAGCCCGAAGAAGTTGATTACATCAATGCTCATGGCACCAGCACTAAATTAAACGATGCTTGCGAAACTAAGGCGATTAAGATAGTCTTCGGGGATAATGCTTACAAAATCCCCATAAGCTCAACTAAATCCATGATTGGGCATATAATAGTAGCTGCTGGCGCTATTGAAACTATCGCGGCGATACTGGTTATGAATAACGGGATTATCCATCCCACCATAAATTATGAAACCCCTGACCCAGAATGCGACTTGGATTATGTTCCCAATGTAGCTCGTCCAGCGCAGGTTAATGTTTGCTTATCTAATAGCTTTGGTTTGGGTGGGGAGAACTGCTGCCTGGTTCTGAAACGCTTTAGCGGCTGAGTAGGGAACCCTTCTAATTCCTGGGGTTTAGATATTAGTATTTCTTGGCCAGAAATATCCTGCTGCTGGTCATGTCATTCAGGAAACTTTTGGCTACCGATACATATTCGTCCATCTCAGGATGGTCAAGCTGCACCACTTTATCCGCTGTTTTCTGGCAATAATCGCAATGGGCACATCCCGATAGGCAATCCTGTTTCTTAAAGAAATCGATGAAACCCTGTAGAGCCTGGTTATCAATATAGACCTCTGGCGGCGAGCCTATCCTGGTGATTTCTATGCTAGGTGAAGTAGGGTTGGCACATTCAATTTTTGGATTAGGAACATACAGGATGCTGCATAGGTTTCCCTGGTATTGACCTGATGAATATGCTGCAGTAGCATTTATAATCCACTCTGAGGACATTGCCCTGCCGGCAATTTTAAAGAAATCAATGCCTGTTTCCTCATAAATGGGTATGTCCTCAGGTCTTATCCAGCGGGACTTAATAAATTGGGAGACATCGCGGAACCTTTCCAGGGTGCAGCGAGTTACACAATAGTCCATATAGAAGCCATCAAGCGAGTTGTAGTTTTGACTGGCATGCCCCAAAGTATTGTTGTGATAGTACTCGTAGGGACACTGATAGAGACAAAGGCTGTTTGTCAGTACCCCTAGTTCACACTTAACTGCATTTCTGATAGCTCGAAGTAATTTAAAATCTCGGTTTACGTTGCTGTGCAGAATAATGGAATCGGCTCCCAGGGACTCAAATAACTTGGCTCGGGCCACGCTGTTTACATGAGCTATGGTTGATATTTCTAGTTTAAGATGGGGAAACTGACATTTTATAAGCTCTGCTAAATAGGGGATAGCCACAGTAACCCTGTCTACCCCGGCATTGCTGAGCCACTCTAAATGTCGGAGTAATTCCCGATGGGTATCTTCGTGCCATTCCATGTTATTCATGCACGGAGCATTTAGAAGGTAATTAAAGGTTAAGCCTGCGGAATGCGCTAGCTTGATATATTCCTCTGCCTGTTCTGTTGTCATCTGCGGAATATTGGGCCCTGACCCTCCGCTACCCAACAACGATGTGGGCAAAACACCGTATAACTGGATATCTGCCCTGAACTGGCTTAGAGGCGCTATCAGCTCCGTATCCCAATTCGTTGGTACTAATAAATGCATATTTACTTTACTTACAAGGGGATATTAGCATAAGCTCCAGAAAAAGAACACTTCGTAGCATAATACCTAGCTCTGCGATATACTAATATGAGGGAAGGAGCTTGTCAAGAGGGCAAGCGCCGACATTCAGCTGCTACACTGTGAGGAGATAATGTGAATCTAAAACAAATGCTTGAGAAAAGCGCTAGTGAGGTACCCCAAAAAGAAGCTATTATCCTTGGTTCTCAGAGGGTTACTTATGGGGAGTTGGAGGAAGCTTCTAACAAGCTAGCTAATGCTCTTATAGGGTTGGGATTGGAAAAAGGTGACCATGTGGCTATTTTAATGTCCCATTGTCCTGAATGGGTTGTTAATTATTTCGGAGTTGTTAAGGCTGGTGGTGTAGCTGTGCTTCTGGGTTCTATGCTCAAAGCACCTGAGCTTGCCCCTTTATTGCGTGACTCCGATGCCCAGATATTAATTACCGAGAAAAGCTTTTCCCGAATGCTTTCTCCAGTTTTGTCCGATATTCCTCTGCTAAAACATGTTATTGAAGTTGATGGAGATTACTATAACAATATGATGGCTAATAGTCCTTCCACATCACCGATTGTCGATATAAAGGATGATGATGAGGTTTCTATTATATACACCTCCGGGGTGTTGGGGAGGCAAAAGGGAGTGGTGCATACCCATGCTTCCCTTATGGGTCCCCTTGGCATAATTTCTGCTGGTGTAGGGCGAGGCAGAGAAGATGTGGTTATAGATACGGTTCCTTTCTTCTATCTTTTTGGCTTGGGCGAGGTTCTTTTTGGGTCTATTATGAAGGGCGCTACTGTGGTAATCATCCCTCATTTCACACCCAGAGTTGTTTTAGAAGCTATAGAAAAGGAAAGGGGAAGCATCGTTTTCGGTGTTCCAGCAGTGCATAATGCTTTGGCTATGTTGAGGGATGGGGGCACCAAGAATTATGACCTCAGTTCATTGAGGGTAGCCTCCAGCGCCGGGGCGAAGTCCTCCCCTCGCCTTATGAAGATGCTGGAGGATAAATTCAAGTTAACATTCTGCGAAACATATGGTCTCTCGGAACTTTTCGTTGTCTCTATGAGCACTCTTTCTAACCATAAGCTGGGGACAGTAGGTAAACCGATTTGTGACATCAAGATAATAGATGATAACGGCAGGGAAGTTCCTCGAGGCGAGGCCGGAGAAGCTATTTTCAGGGTGCCATGGGCAATGAAGGAATATTACAAAGCGCCTGACCTTACTGCTCAGGTTCTTAAGGATGGCTGGTTTTATACCGGGGATTTGGTCAGGATGGTTGAGGATGGTTATCTTGAGTATGTGGAAAAGAAATCCTTCATAATAGTGACTCCGTCGGGGCTTAAAATCTCCCCCTGGGAGGTCGAGGATGTATTTTTAAGACATCCTGGCATAGCTGAGGCAGTCTATGTAGGAGTCAATGATGGGCGGGGAGGACAAGTTCCCACTGCTTTTATTGTGGCCAAGGAGAAACAAGGGGCTACTGTCGAGGAAATAGTCAGCTTTTGTCGCCAGAACCTGGCTGACTTTAAGCTGCCCAAGAAATTTGTGTTCGTGGATAGTATACCCAAGACCAGCTCGGGAAAGATTGATAGACGGCGACTCAAAGAGGGAATCCGGTAGTATATTGACAACGATAAAACCCATTTGGTAAGGTTACTTAGCTTTACGCAGTTATCCCCCCTTAATTATGAAGGAAATATAGTTTGAAAATACTCCTTGTTTATCCGCAATATCCAGATGCCTTCTGGAGTTTTAAGTTTGCTTTAAGATTCATTTCAAAGAAGGCGGCTTTTCCTCCCCTGGGATTACTCACTGTAGCTGCTATGCTTCCCAAAGAGTGGCAAAAAAAGCTTGTGGATATGAACACAACAACCTTGACCGACGAGGATATTAAATGGGCGGATTATGTATTTATCAGTGCTATGATTGTCCAACAAAAGTCGGTGAGGGAAGTTATTGCCAGATGCGGGGAATTTAATACTAAAATAGTTGTTGGTGGTCCTCTTTTTACCACTGGATATGAACAGTTTGACCTCGGTGATGTAGACCATTTTGTGCTTGGTGAGGCCGAAGCTACACTCCCACTCTTCTTAGAAGACTTACAGAAAGGATGTGCTCGACATATTTATGAATCTAATGAGCACCCTGAGATAACAAAAACACCTATCCCACTTTGGGAGCTTGTTGATATGAAAAAATATGCTTCAATGAACGTCCAGTATTCTCGAGGCTGTCCTTTCGATTGTGAATTTTGCGATATTGTCATCTTAAACGGGCATAGGCCGCTGACAAAGGATAAAGACCAGCTGGTAGCTGAATTTGATGAACTATGTTGCCAGGGATGGCGGGGCAGTGTATTTATTGTTGATGATAATTTTATCGGCAATAAAAGGAAGTTAAAGGCAGAAACGCTACCGGCGATAATTGAATGGTCTCAGAAGAGAAAACACCCCTTCAGGTTCTTTACCGAGGCATCTATAAACCTTGCCGATGATGAGCAGCTAATGCAATTGATGACCGAAGCAGGCTTTGATACAGTGTTTGTTGGCATTGAAACCCCTAATGAAGAGAGCCTGGTTGAATGTAGCAAGTTTCAAAATGTGAATCGTGATTTGGTAGCCTCAGTTAAGAAGATGCAAAACTATGGACTCCAGGTACAGGGCGGGTTCATTGTTGGCTTTGACAACGACCCGATTTCAATTTTTAAAAGTCAAATCAATTTCATTCAGAAGAGTGGAATCGTTACCGCAATGGTTGGTTTGCTGAACGCTCCTCCGGGCACAAGACTATACCACCGACTGAAAAAGGAAAACCGTTTATTGCCGGGTGGTTCTGGCGACAATACCGATGGTTCACTCAATTTCATTCCTAAGATGAACCGTGAGACGCTCATCAGTGGCTATAAGAATGTGGTGAAGACAATTTATTCATCCAAGCCGTATTACGAGCGAATTAAGACGTTTCTGGAAGAATATAAACCTCATAAACCTCCTGAAATGAGGAGAGGCAAACTCCGCTTTTATGAGATTAGAGCGCTTATTAGGTCCATGTGGGTCTTGGGCATCAAAGAAAAAGGGAGGCGACATTACTGGAGGCTTTTTAGTTCCACCCTGCTCAAAAAACCCCGCCTTTTTCCTTTATTCGTAACTCTTAGCGTCTATGGATTCCACTTCCGCAAGGTTGCTGACAAAATACAGTAGCATTCCGAACTTGGCTCCATATTAGTGGATTAACTCGTGTTATATCTTTCTATACTTATTCCCTTCAGGAACAGGCGCTTTGTGGAGTGAAGTGGGTGGCGCAGCGACTTAATCAGTCGCTACCGTAAAATCCCAGGTCAATAAGCCCTTGCCCGGTGTGAATTGCTGTTGGTGCTAAGCCTTCAAAAACATGAAGTTCCTCACACTGAAACTGAGATAACACCATCTTTCTTAGCTCTTCGGCTTGCTGAGGAGCCTTAGTGTGGGTTATGCCAGCATGTATCTTCTTATTTCCTATCCTTTCCTTAGCTATGCTGACCATTTTCTCCATTAGTTGCTTTTTGGTTTTGGCTCTTGCCACCGGTTTTATCACTCCGTCTGCAATCTCTAAGAGGGCTCTAAAGCTGCTTACCTGTTGTGCTTCAGCCCAGGACTTAGCCTGGCATATGCGTCCTCCTTTGTCTAAATAGAAAAGTGTATCTGGCGCGGTGAGATGATTTATTCGTGGTATAATGTAGTTGACCTGCTCCACAATCTTCTCTACGTCCTTGCCCTGTTTTGCTGCCTTGGCCGCCTCCAAAACGATAAGCGCGAGTCCTGAGCCACCGGTGCGTGAGTCTATCACCTCAATGGTAGTTTTGGGTAGCTTTTCGCGAGCTGTTTCTTTAGCCTGCAGGGCTACCTTGTACGCTGCGGTGAAACCCGAGCTCGCAGAGATATATAAGATAGCCTCACTACCCTGGCTTACCTCCTGGAAAGCTTGCAAGCATTCTCCTACAGGGAACGGCGTCATTGTGGGTATATTCTCCTTTTTATCTACTCGGGCATAAAGGTCTTCTATATCAATTTCTGTGTCCAGATAGTCTTTGCCATCCATGATGATGTGGAATGGTATTAACTTAATATCAAATTTTCCTGCTATTTCTGGTGACATGTTGCTTGCGGTGTCAGTCATGATTGCTACCTTTTCCACTATAATCTCCTTTTATTTGGAGTTGATGTGGTCAGTCGCTGCCGTAAAACCCAAACGAAATAAACCCTTCTCCAGTTTGAATAGCTGTTACTGCGCAAGCTTCAGCGATATAGATCTCCTCACAGTGGCATTGCGAGAGAAGCTTTTTTTTCAACTGCTCAGCTTGTTCAGGGACATTAGTATGGACTATAGCGCCATGGAGCTTCTTATCTCCTATTCTTTCTTTAGTTAGGTTAACCATTTTCTCCATTAGCTGTTTTTTAGTTTTAGCTCTGGCTACGGGCTTTGTTATCCCTCCTGTAGAGGCATCGACCTCAAGTATAGCTTTGAAACTGGTTGATGATTCAGCTTCAGCCCATGACTTAGCCTTAAATATCCTACCTTGTTTATACCGATAGAAAAGAGTATCAAATGTCTGGAGATTGTTCATTTTTGTTATTATCTTATTAGCTAATTCGACAATCTCATCAAGGTCTTTGTCCTCTTTTGCTGCCTTGGCTGCCTCGATAACTATGGGTATCTCCCCAGCCTCAACTGTGTAAGAGTCGATAATTTCAATCCTGGTTTTAGGTAACTTCTCCCGAGCTATTTCCTTAGCCTCTACGGCAGCATGATATCCTTTGCTAAAAGCTGAGGTCATAGAAATATACAGGATGGCTTCTAAATTTTGGGCCAATCTGCTGTAAGCTTGTAAAAATTCTCCTTCGGAGGGGCAAGAGGTGGTAGGCAGGTGCTTATCTTTTTCCTTAAGCCTGTTATAGAGCCACCTCATATCCATGCCCATATCTAGATAATCCTTACCATCCACGATGGCATGGAATGGTACCATTGTGATTTCATACTTTTCCGCGATTTCCCTAGGTATTGCTGACACACGATCGGTCATAATGGCTACTTTTTTCATCATGGCCTCCTTCATCGTTAATCGGTGGGCTTAATTAATCAGTCGCTACTGTAAAATCCAAAGTCAATAAGCCCTTGTCCGGTATGAACTACTGCCAGTGCTAAGCCTTCAAAAACATAAAGTTCCTCACACTCAAACTGGGATAAGACCATCTTTCTTAGCTGTTCAGCTTGCTGAGGAGCCTTATTGTGAGTTATACCGGCGTGTATCTTCTTGTTTCCTACCCTTTCCTTAGCTAGGCTGACCATTTTCTCCATTATCTCGGTTTTCGTTTTGGCTCTTGCCACCGGTTTTATCACTCCTTCTGCAATCTCTATAAGGGCTCTAAAACTACTTACCTGTTGTGCTTCAGCCCAGGACTTAGCCTGGCATATACGTCCACCTTTATCTAAATAGAAAAGGGTATCTGGTGCAGAGAGGTGGCTTATTCGAGGTATTAGATAGTTGACTTGCTGCACAACCTCCTCTATGTCTTTGTCTTGTTTTGCTGCCCTGGCTGCCGCTAAAACGATAAGCGCAAGTCCTGTTCCAGCGGTATGCGAGTCAATCACTTCAATGGTAGTTTTGGGCAGTTCTTTTTGAGCTATTTCTTTGGCCTCTAAAGCTGCTTTATACCCGCCGGTAAAGGCTGCTGACATGGAGATATAAAGGATAGCCTCGGCATTTTGGCTTAGCTCCTGATAGGTTTGCAAGAACTCCTCTGGAGCAGGGAAAGAGGTCGTAGGTAAGTTTTCCTTTTTAGCTACTCGAGCATAAAGGTCTTCTATATCTATTTCTGTGTCCAGGTAATCTTTGCCATCCATGATGATGTGGAATGGTATTAACTTAATATCAAATTTTCCTGCTATTTCTGGTGACATGTTGCTTGCGGTGTCAGTCGTAACAGCTACTTTTCTCATGGTAGGTTCCTTTCTTGGCACATCGCTGCCCGATATATCGCACTCCGATGTATTATAGGGCGTAAGCTGTTTTTGTCAAGACCTAAGTTAGGAGATTGATTAGCAACCCATCCCCCTGACCCCCTTCCCTTAGCAAGGGAAGGGGGAGTGTAGGTAAGAGAGGGGTGAAACCCCTCTCTATAAATCTCTTCCCCCTCTCCTTTGAAGGAGAGGGGGATATAAGGGGTGAGGTTAGTAAACACTCTGTCATCTTGATCTTTGATTTTTGAGTTTTGCTTTTCCCGGGATTGCCACGCCTTCGGCTCGCAATGACCTCTTTTTGTTACCCTGAACGAAGTGAAGGGTCTCGAAATTGCTTTGCGGAGTCTGTCCTGAGTGAGATTCTTCGGTCGCTTCGCTTCCTCAGAATGACAAAAGGAAATTGGGGGTCAGAATGACAGAGAGCGAAGGGTTCGCAATGACAGACAGGATGGGCTTTCTACCACTGGACAAACATCGGCATAATTACGTGGACATAGTTGTCCACGCCGATAGGACGGATGACGCCGGGGCTTGATGGGGTGGTGACTTCCAGGGCGACCTGAGCTTGATGGACGACATTTAAAACCTCGCTGAGATACTTTACATTGAAGGCGATTTTAGCCTCCTCCCCGTCGACAAGGGCGTCGATTTCGCTGACATTGCCGCCTATTTCTTCAGCTTGAGCAGAGGCGGTTACCTTTCCAGGGGTAAGTTCGCTTCCCGGAGTGATGACCAGCCGGACGATGCCGCTGGCATCACGAGCAAATACCGAGGATATTCTGGTAATTCGCAGAAATTCATTGATGTCCACCACAGCTCTTGTGGTATAGCTTTGCGGGATGACCTGGGAGTAGTTGGGGAAGGAGCCCTGGATAAGTTGCGAGACTATTTGAGCATCTTTGAGCTTGAAGCAAACCTGGCTTTTCTGCTGGTTCATGGTGATTCCCACTGGCTCCTCTTGCTCGGCAAGAAGGCGGTTTAACTCGTTAAGGGTTCTTGCTGGGATAATCGCCGTGGTTTTCTGTTCAACCGGTGTGGGCAGGTTTGTTTTGTGGACTGCTAATCTAAAACCATCAGCGGCTACTAGGTTAAGCCGATCTTCCTCAAATTCAGTGTAAATACCGGTTAGCACTGGTCGTGATTCCTCCACGGCAGCGGCGAAGGTGACCTGTGCAATCCCCTCTCTAAGTGCAGTTGCTTCAATAGTGGTGGTTAGGTCGCCGCTCACCTCAGGGATTGGTGGAAAATCTTCAGCGTCAATGCCATTGATGTGAGCTTCAAAGCGCCCGCTTTTGAGCTCAACAGTATGGCTTTTGGCAGGCAAGGTGATTTCAATTAAATCGCCGGGTAAGGAATTGATAAAGTCGATTAATAGTCGGGCGGGAACAGTTATGCTTCCTTCTTGTTCCACTTTGGCGCCAATCCAGCAGGTAGTAGCCATTTCCAGGTTGGTGGCGGCTAGCTTAAGGCGAGATGGCTCAGCGGTAAGAAGGATATTTTGAGTGATAGGCAGAGTAGACCTGGTAGCTACAGCTCTGCCTACTATGCTCAGCCCCTTGTTCAGGTTTTGTTGAAGACAAGATAACTTCACTGCAATACCTCCCTAACAGTATACTATTGGCGGTTATAGTGGTCAATAGTTTGTACTCGTTTGTATGATTAGTGATACTTTAACTTCCTTCTTTGTCATTGCGAGCCGAAGGCGTGGCAATCTCAGTGAAGGAGAATTCTTGGGGATTGCTTCGTCGCAAAACTCCTCGCAATGACACAACGGGTTGACAGAGCTTGTTTAAACTCAAGATGAGACGTGACCCCCGAACTTTGAAGTATTCACTATCTATCTGAACTAGATCATATCTCAATTATGCAGTTGTTTTAATATCTTCCTCGCCTTTCGGGCGGCTTGACCACGATGGCTGAGTTGATTTTTAAGCTCCAGGGGAAGCTCAGCCATGGTCTTGTCAAGTTCGGGGAGGTAGAAAATGGGGTCATAACCAAAGCCATTTTTTCCTCTAACCTCGAGGGAGATAATGCCGGGGCATTTACCTTGACATAATTTCAATTCACCTTTTGGCATAGCAATGGCGATGACGCACTTAAAATTAGCGGTTCGCTCATCCCAAGGGATGCCATCCATCATGGCTAATAGCTTTGTTACTCTATCGGCATCAGTGGCATCTTCTCCAGCAAAGCGAGCTGAGTGAACGCCAGGCTTGCCATGGAGGGCATCTACCTCAAGCCCTGAATCGTCGGCGAGGGTAATGAGTTGGCTTAATTCAGCATACGTAGTAGCTTTTATTTGAGCGTTTTGTTCATAGCTATCTCCCTGCTCGGTGGCAATTTTTCTTATTCTTTGGTCGGACAGTGTAACTATTTGATAGCCAAGGTTATCGAGAAGAAGACGATATTCCCTGATTTTCCCGGGGTTGCTACTGGCGAGGAGGAGCTTGGGCATTTAACTCATCAAACGCTCTTGAATCTTGGAGCCAGTCTTTTCACCACCTCAGGCGTGTTGGAATATTCCATTTGCTCCAGCGGCAGACGATGCGGCTCAAAGGGACCCATGCGTCGCAGGAAGTCAGCGATGAGATTTGCCTGATGGCGAGCTTCGTCGAAGGCCGGGTCATCGAAGAGGTCATTGGCACCGATGAGCTTGCCCTCGGCTAGTTGAAAGCCAGCGGCTATTACTCTTGGCGGACCATCAAAGCGAGTCGCTCTGGCATCGTGGAAGGATACCGGCATCAGAGGACCGTGGTGAGAACCTCTCATCCAGCCTTGAACTATGTTTGGTGAAGCGAATGGCTCGAGTATTTCACCTACAGCGGGGAATTTAACCTGAGACCTGACGATGCAAACGGGGTCATCCTTGCCTACATACCTGCCAGCAATGAGAGCTAGATGCTGAGTGGAGCAAGAAGCGGCGATTTCACTACTTTCCTTGTGGAATATCTTGGTAACAGCATAACGGCTTGGTGAGCCTAGGAAAACAAGCATGTCATAGATTTCCTCAGGGGCATTAAACTTTATTTTTTTAGCTTCCAGAACATCCTCGACTTCGAAAATAAAGCCCGAGTGCATATTAGAGGCAATCACCAGCCCGATGGTGTTGAACGGGTCAGCGAATATTTTGTATAGCGGTAGATTCCAGGCACCTGAGGCAGTTTTGTCTGCCATGAAGATAACCACAGTTTCCGCCTTGCGCTCTTCGAATTGCATTTCGGCTACACCTGGTCCCATCCCCCTGACATTACCTGAGAAAGCATCGGCGAGAAGGTCCTGTCCAGCACCGTGAAGCTTTAACTTCTTAGCTACTTCGGTGCACTCTACAAAGGTATCCCAGGCTAGCTTATGGATTTGTTCATCATCTTCGCCCTTCTGGTGAGTCATTATCAGTTGAGCATCGTCCCCGCAGGCGGTGACATAATAATCAATGAGCAATCCTTGTTTTTTGGCGCTCTCCATACTTTCTCTGGCTTTCTGTAGCACATCGGGATGCGAGCTGGAGTGTCCTACATAGCCACCAACATCTGCCTTGATGACGCTTAAAGTTACTTCCATTACACTCTCCTTTGGTTAATAATCTATGCCTTTGCGCGCTAATACCCCTTTATCATAGGGATGCTTTACCTTGGTCATATCAGTAACCAGGTCGGCTAATTCGACGAGTTTGTCATCGGCATATCGCCCGGTAAGGATAAGCTCTACCCTCTCTGGTTTTCCCTTTATTAGCTTTATCACCTCAGCAATATCGATTAATTTCCAGGCTGCTGCCACATTGATTTCATCGAGGATTACTATATCATATTCATTGCTGAATATCACTTCTTTAGCCTTCTGCAGGGCTTTTCTCGCCTCTCCCTTTTCTGCCTCAGTCACATTGTTTGGGTCAACGAAGCCCTCGAGACCGAATCTGGCAAAACTGATATTTGATAGCCGGGATAAGGCTTTCTGCTCCCCGTAAGGGAAGCCGCCTTTCATAAAATAAACAAGGAATACCTTTAAGCCATGTCCTGAAGCTCTGAGAGCTACACCTAAAGCAGCTGTCGTTTTTCCTTTGCCCTCGCCGGTGAAGATTTCTACCAGACCTCTAGCAGTTGTTTTACGATTTGCTGCTGATGTGTCACCCCGTGACATTTATCTAGTCTAGCAAGGTGGGAGGTAGAAATCAAGAGACCCTTTACCTTGGCTAGCTTGGGGGAATGAAGATTAGTCCTTCTCCGGCATCCCCCAGAGCCTCTGCCATGTTCTGGTGATAGAGAAAAGCAGTATAGGCTGCTGTGGCAGCATCGCAGAGGTTATGGTCGAATAACTCAAGGTATGGGCTAAGGGTAGGTAGAAGGTTTGCCAGCCGTTGTTTGAGGAAAGATATGCCTTCCGGTGTGGTCTTCCTGGGGATAGCTTTACCAAATAAGCAGGTGTTGGTGGCGTAGGGGTAAACTTCAATGACGTTAAATCCTTGTTGGCAAAGTTTATTCTTAAGGCTGATGCCGCGATAAATCAGCTCTTTGATAAACGTTTCCTTGGTTGTGGGATAGCAGGGAATCCCACGGTGTCTTAATTCCCGGTCACATTTTCTATTTTTCTCACTGGATTTTGGTTGGCAAGGACAACTTCTTTCAAGGCAACACAACCCCAAAGGTAAACTTAGTGGGGCATCGATAGCTATTACTTGCGGAGAATAAAGATTTTGGATGGTGGTAATATCATCATCAGTAGCTATGAAGCCAAAATAGATAAGTTGTAATTCGTCATCCAGAGCCAGGCAGGCACTGGGTTTAGCTGTGGTAGAGGTTAAATCGATGCCGAAAAACAGTTGATGTTGCTTAGCGGGACCTGTCCTGAGTATTGCGAGATTGTTTCGCTTTGCTCGCAATGACGTGGGGGAAGGGCTCAGGATGATGGGGAGCGAAGGGTTGGCAATGGCATGGGATTGGGTTGGCATTGCTAGTTTTTACCTAGTCGTTTTAGTATCTCTCTGGCTGCTACTGTGCCTGATGCTGAAGCCTGGACCAAGCCTCGGCTTATGCCAGCACCATCGCCAGCAGCGAACATGTTGCTGATTTCAGTTTCCAAGCAAGGAGTGAGTTTTAGCTGGCTGGAGTAAAATTTAACTTCTATTCCATAAAGTAGGGTATGAGGAGAGGCGACTCCGGGAGTTAATTTATCCATTGCCTGAAGCATTTCCACTATTCCCTTAAGATAGCGGTAGGGAAGAGCAAAGCTTAAATCCCCGGGAGTTGCTGCCTTCAAGCTGGGCTCGATAAGACAATGTTTTATGCGGTTTTGGGTTGAGCGTCGACCGTCCATTAAGTCCCCCAATCGCTGTATCAAAACACCGCCGCTAAGGATATTAGCCAGACGCGCCAGATACTTGCCATAGGCAATTGGTTCATGGAAAGGCTTGGTGAAAGTTGTGCTTACTAATATGGCAAAGTTGTTGTTTTTCGTTTTCTGTTCGGTGTAGCCAATGCCATTTATGGTAACCACTGGGTTGGGGCCCCCGGTAGATTCCATGATTACCTCACCCCCGGGACACATGCAGAATGTTCTTACCCGGTCATCGAAACTGGGGGAGTAGAATTCAAGCTTCGCTTCGTATAGCACGGAGGTTAATTCCTCCGTAATCGCTAATGGGACTTCCACTCTTACACCTACATCAATGGGGTTGGAAGTGACGCTGAGCTTGAGCCGTTTAGCTTCGCTGGCTAACCATTCTGACCCTTCTCTACCCGGCGCTAGAATTAGGTATCGGCAAACCAGTTGCTCTCCGTCATCGGTTTCGATAGCCTTGACAGCATTATCCTCGACTATGATGGTCTTGACTGCTGTCATTAGCTTTATATCTACTCGCGGAGAGAGGTATTTTTGCATTGTTTTTAGTGTTTGACGGCAATTCTCTGTTCCTAAATGGCGTAGCTTGACCGGAGTCAGTTTGAGTCCAGCTAAGGTTGCCCGACGCTCTATTTCAGTTACTTTCTCACCTATACCGTAAACCTCATGGGGAGTGCCAAATTTGAGGTAAATTGAGTCGACGTAATCAACCATGGTTTTTGCTTGTTCCATTCCAATCAGCTCTTTAAGGTGTCCGCCGACTTCGGTGGATAAAGTTAACTTGCCATCGCTGAAGGCGCCAGCGCCCCCGAATCCGCTTACCAGGTGACATGGAGAGCAGTAGGCGCAATGCTTACTCCCTTTTTGGACAGGGCAAATACGAGCATTGGTTTCCCTCCCTTTATCGAGGAGCAAAACATCGAGCCCGGCATTAAATAGTTCTAAGGCGGCAAAAATGCCTGCCGGACCAGCACCGACTATGATAACATCGTATTTTCTAGCCATCGATATTCACTCCGATGATGATTAGGGTAATTCCTGCCATTGCCCAATTTTAAGGTTTGTCAGGCTATTCGTCAATCAAGTACACACAATACATTAGTGACACGCGTTCTTTCCTTGTCATTGCGAGGCGTAGTTTAAAAATGTGGTTGCCCAATTTATTGGGCAATTGTGCCTGATGAATCAGGCAACTACAAAGTTCGGAGACGAAGTAACTTGCATTGACACCCCGCCGGGGAAATCCTAAATTCCAAGCACTAAATTCTAAACAAATCCTAATATCCAAATTCAAAACTCAATTTAGTAGCCTTCAGCATTCAGCCTTCAGCTATTGGCTAGTCGCTGACTGCTGATTACTGACTGTTTTTTCATATTGTTTAGTATTTCGGATTTAGTATTTGGAATTTCATCAGGGGATTACCACGCCTTCGGCTCGCAATGGCACAAGAGAATCCTATTACGGCGTCATAAGCATATAGGATGTCACTTATCTATCCAGGTGAGCTCGTCAAATGCAAGGGTTTTTCCGGCAAACCCTATTGACAATTTGTTAACTGCTATTATACTTTAATTAAAGGAAGGCGGTGTTACTATTGGTAAGCTTTGAAAATCGAAGTGCTAATAAATAAAAAGGAGGGATAAAAAAGATGGAGATTCCGGAAGAGGAGAAAGTGGAAGTTAAGCCGACATGGAGACTAGCCTGGGGGTTATGGTGGAGGATGTTCCTTATCGGACTCGGGGTAATGGTGGTAGTTGACGTGATATTGTGGTTTACAGTGTGGCCATGGCTGCTGCCAAAGCTACAATTGGCGCTTCCTGGCCTCTTTGGCGGCTAGATAATATATTGAACCCATTTATGACCGGCTTTTAGTAGTTGTGCTCATTAACAGGTGGGTAAAAATGACTGGTTCAGGTTTTGCTCCATTTTGTGTGGGGCAGACGAGGAGGTATTGTGTTTTGTAGGAATTGTGGTAAGGAACTGATAGGAAGCCCCGAAATTTGCCCTAATTGTGGAGCTAAGCCGATGAAGGGCACCAGCTTCTGTCCCAATTGCGGTGCGCCAACAACCGAGCTAACTGAGATGTGTGTCAAATGTGGTGCTCGAGTGGGAGGAGCGGCAGCGAAGGCGATAGCAGGAGATATATCACCAAAATCAAGGCTTGCTGTTACGTTGTTTGCTTTCTTCCTTGGGACGCTCGGTGTCCATCGGTTCTATCTAGGCAAGATTGGAACAGCGATTGTGATGCTTATCTTGGGTATTGTTGGATGGGCTACTATCTGGATATTCGGACTTGGCTTAATATTTCTCACGGCTGTAGGGATTTGGGCTTTGATCGACTTTATATTTGCCGTTTCGGGGCACATGAGAGATACGGAGGGTAAACTTATTGAGAAGTGGTAGGGTCAAAAACAACAGGCTAAACACGGAAACTTTGAGAATCTCTAGTAGCCTATAAGGCTAGAGTAAATTATAGTGGCATTTAGAGGAGGAGCTATGTTTTGTAGAAATTGTGGCAAAGAGCTGATAGGGAGTCCTGAAATTTGCACTAATTGTGGAGCGAAGCCAATGAGCGGCACCAGCTTCTGTCCTAATTGTGCTGCGCCAACCACCGAGCTAACTGAGATATGTCCTAAATGTGGTGCGCGAGTGGCCGGTAAAGCAGTGGAGAAAGCTGGTGGCGCCTGGATGCCGCTCGCTGCGGGAATACTTGATTTAGTTGCTGGAGTCCCTGCTTTGTTTTTTGGCATAGTACTTGCCGTAGGTTTAGGCATGCTTGGGGGGCTTATTGGAGGGCTTGGTGGTGTTCCTGGGGTTGGTACAATAATGGGTGCGATAGCTGTGCCGATGATTATCTTCGCCATAATCGCCATAGTAGGCGGGGTTTTCGCCATTAGAAGAAGAATATGGTGGTTGGCGCTAGCTGGCTCAATCTCCGTTTTTCTTGCCGGGCTACCTCTTATTCTCCCTGCGATATTCCTAGGGATCCCTGCGATTGTGTTTACTGTAATGGGAAAGAAGCATTTCAAGTAGAGCCTAGCCGCGGAAGCACAGTTAGGAATCAGGATAGACAATGTTCTGTAGAAATTGTGGCAAGGAATTGACTGGAAGTCCCGAGATTTGCCCTAATTGTGGAGCGAAGCCAATGAGCGACACCAGCTTTTGTCCCAATTGTGGTGCGCCAACAACCAAGCTAACTGAGATATGTCCTAAGTGCGGTGCGCGAGTGGCTGGTAAAGTAGTAGAGAAAGCTGGTAGCGCCTGGATGCCGCTGACGGCAGGGATACTTGATTTAGTTGCTGGAGTCCCTGCCTTGATTATCGGCATATTAGTTACTGCAGGGTTGGGGGCGTTTGGGTGGCTTAGTGGTATTGCTGGGGTTGGTGTAATAATGGCTGCGATAGGCGTGCTGCTAATTATCTTCGCCATAATCGCCATAGTAGGCGGGGTTTTTGCCCTTAGAAAAAGAATATGGGGCTTAGCATTAGCTGGCTCAATCTTCGCCCTTTTCTGTGCCTGGATTTTTGGAATACCGGCGATTGTGTTTACCGTAATGGGGAAGAAGCATTTCAAGTAGAGCTAGCTAAAATTCAGCAGGTTATGTGAATTAACACAGCGGCCTTTTTCTTTTGCCCGGTAAGTTTGTTTAGTTTTGTGATGTTAGTGCTGTCAATCACTATGGAACCAAAATTAAACTTATCTATTTTAGCCATGCCCCCTTTTTTCTCCCCTCGAAGTACTTTGTTTGGCAATTCTTCGCTTGCTGCTCCGCTTTATCGCCTTGCCATGCTTGAAAGGGTTTAAATTTACAAAGCCTTTAGCCATAATTCTGCTAAATAAAGCTATCCTTTGTTTTGAATATTACTTTATCCACGCTTTCACCGCTTGCTTTGATTTGCGTTATAACTTCGTCAATTTTGTAATGCCCGTAGCTATCCTTGAGGTCACTTAGCTTTTCATAATAGCCAAGCCTTCTCCCAAATTTGAAATTGACTTTTTCTTCATCTGGCAAGTTGCGATACTCATTTATAATATCAAGGCATTTTTGTTTATCCTTGGGCATTTTACCCTCTACTTCCATCAGCAGATTGAGTATGTGGTCGCTTTTAAGATAGCTGGTAACTTGCAAATTCTCAATAAAAATGCCTATCTCCTCCACCACTTCATCTTCGGTCTGTAATTCAAAATCGCCATCGTGTATTTTAGACCATAATGGCATGATAGAGTGAATGTGAAGACTACGCAACCTGATGTAGTCAGGGTTGATTTCATTTAGCACTCTGGCTGTTTCTCTGGCATGCTCGTGAGACATCTTCTTTCCCCCGAGCCCAGGCATAACATACTCGCACAAGGAGATGCCCGCTTCCACCACTTTTCTTCCTCCGGTAATGTGTTTTTCTGCAGTAACTCCCTTCTGCATGTAAGTCAGTACGGGGTCATAGCCACTTTCAAGTCCGATATGGATTCTATCTAAGCCGGCAGCTTTAAGCTCCTTCAATTCCTCCAGGGATTTTCTTGCTGCGGTCTGTGAACGTCCGTAGGTAGTTACTCTATTTATGTTAGGGAAGGTTTTCCTCAAGAAAGTGATTAATTGAACTAGCTCCGGGGTTTTCATAATAAGTGTGTTGGAATCCTGAAGGAAGGCTGATTTACCGCCAGCGAAAAGCCAGAGGGCAACATTGCGAACGCATTGTCCATATTCTTGTTGGTTATATAGCATTGCTGCTACCTCTCTAACGCTGCCACCGTAGCCCATTTTCCCGGCTATTTCATTTATGCCATCGCTGATGGCTTTCGCGGCCTCTATATCGCGTTGGATTTCTTCCACTGTTCTCAGCTCAAATTTAGTTCCCTTATAAACAGGGCAAAACAGGCACTTATTCCAGGGGCAGTTCCTGGTGGCTCTTATCAATAGGGAATAAGCCTCGCTGGGAGGTCTTATCGGTCCAAGCTCAAATGTGTGTGTTAGTTTTTTGGTGTCCAAATAACTTAACAGTGGCATATCATATTGTAGCTAATTGAATTTTCCATGTCATTGCGAGCGAAGCGTGGCAATCTCATGTTATCGCTTCCTCCACAAACAAATCTAAGTCAGGCTCGCTTTCATCTCCTATTCGCTGTTCCAGTCGGGACATTACTTCAATCATGCGGTGGTTAACGATGTAGTTTTTTATAGTAGTATCTACCTGCGGGCAGGCTAAAACGCAAGCATCGCATTGGTCGCAATCCGCCCCGACTATGCTTTCCAATGCCATTGATGTCCGTTGTTCTGTTTTATTTCGCCGAGATGGCTCACGAAATAAGATGGGACAGATGTCTATGCAATTGCCGCAGCCAATACACTCCTTATGACCTCCGATATTTTCGGTTATGTTTAAGGCATGACCAGGGTTAAAACCAGTGGAAAGGAGACGGCACCGAGCTACTGGCGGGCTGTTGATGTTCAAGATTTTATTTAAGATATCTTCTATTTCCGTGACATCTCTTTGCTCTCGCAGTGGCATACTCTTTCCTCGAATGTTTAGGCTACTTTTATCTGACCAGCGTGCAATCTTTCGGTAACATAATCGGCCAGATAATCATGTGGCTGTCTGGCATAATCCGGCAAGAGCTTTGGGGAAATAGGCCTTACTTGGGTTAGGCCAGCCTTTTTAAGCTCCCTTTGCCATTGACGTACGTGGTCTAAAGTAAGTTTGCCTAGCCTTACCTCTTTAGCATGTTGAGCTGCCGACTTTCCTGCCCTTCTTCCGAATACAAACAAATCCAGCGATGAGTTGCCACCAAGCCTATTCTTACCATGCACCCCACCCTCAACCTCACCGGCAGCAAACAGCCCGGGTACAGCGGTAGCTCCATTGGGGCTGAACTTTATGCCCCCGTTTTGATAATGTAAACCAGGATAAACCAGCATCGGCTCCTTGGTTATATCAATATCAAAGCGGCCGAATTGGCGCACCATGGCGGGCAAACTCTGCGCCACAGTTCCTTCCCCATGAATCATATCAATCCTGGGTGAATCTAGCCAAACACCAAGCTCAGCTGTTGGCGTAGTTATTCCTTTGCCGCGCTCTTTGCACTCTCGAATAATACACGAGGCCAGCACGTCCCTTGGCTCCAATGGGTTAGCAAATTGCTCTCCATCAATATTGACTACTTGTGCTCCTAGTCCCCTCACCTTCTCGGTGACTAGCAGCCCAAGAATTGCTATCGGATAGGCAGCACAGGTAGGATGATATTGCATAGTATCCGTGTCTACAAGTGGACAGCCTACTCGGTAAGCTAATACTAATCCATCAGCCGTAGCCCCGTAGTGATTGGTAGTCGGGAAGCCTTGAATGTGCAACCTTCCAATGCCGCCAGTAGCCATAACTACCGCTTTAGCTCGCACCAAGCTCAACTCGTTGGTCTCCAGGTTCACCAATACCGCCCCAGCTACTTGTCCCTTGTCATCCATTATCAGTTCTATTGCCGGGGCGAATTCTACATAATTTATATTCCGGCACCTGACCTCATCACGCAGGACACGCATTACCTCCAGACCAGTATAATCCTTACAGCAGTGGCACCGTGGGACACATTCTCCAGCAAGAGCGACTTCAGCCATTGACCCATCCGGCTTCTTATCCCAGATGACTCCCAATGACTCCAACCATCTGATGACATCTGGAGCGTCTTTTACTAGTGCCTCGACTAATTTAGGGTCAGCGGTAAACCGAGCGCCGCCTGCTGTATCCAAGTAATGAAGCACAGGGGAATCATCAGGTCTATCTGCTGCCTGCGTTCCCCCTTGGTATCCCACGGTATTGGCATCGCCCAGTCTCAGCTTGGTTACTAATAGGACATTTGCCCCATTTTCTTGAGCTATAAGTGCTGCTGCCGCACCAGCACCGCCAGCACCAATTATCAGTGCATCCACATCATAGTCAATCCTGGTTAGGTCGATTTTATCAGGGTCGATGCGGCTATTTCCCTCCAATAAATCAGCTAGCTCATTGGGCGTGCGATCACCCTTGTTTGGCCCTACCAATAGCTCACGCATGCTGGTTTTCACAAAGTCAGGATGGAATTCCTGTAACACAGGCATCCTCTCGCCAACAGGAATGCGTGGGAGTTCCTCCTTTAATCGCCTCTCCCTGGTGCCTTCCACCTTCCTGATGCTTTCTTCCATATAAACAGGATAAGGCATATCGCTTACCTCCTACTATTCTTTCAAAATTGGACGCTCGTCAAAGCGTCGCTTTAGCTCTTCCAGACTCATCTTTTGCAATTCCTCTATCTCAACGTCAAATTTACCTGCTTCTATTTCGGCTATTCTTTCATCTAAGTGTTTGGAACGAGGTACCAGGTAGCGACCATGTAAACGCCGACATAACAAAGCTATATTGTATGGCACCAGACCCTGTGGGCACCGAGCAGCACACAGGCCACACATCAGACAATCAAAGGACTTAATTGTCACCTCTTTGAGGTCACCTCTTATAGCGGCGGACATGAACTCCATCACCTCAAGCTCTTGGGGGCAACTCTTAGTGCAATTGTTACAACCAAAGCAGGTAACCAGCTCAGGGTAAATTTTCAAAATCTGCTCACCTGTTGGTTCCATCTTCTCCAAATAATAGCTAGGTTTGGCAGCGGGAAAGAATGGAATCTGCGTTAAATACATATCCTGTTCCACAAGCTTTTGACAGGCAAGGGCATACCTTAGCACAGGGTCATTTTTAAAGTTATAAACTGTGCCACAGGCACCACAAAACGCAGCCCGACAGCCACAACCGCGAATCAGCCTATAACCACAGTACTCCAATGCCGTCATGATAGTAAGCCCTTCGGGAACCTGATAGTGTTTCCCCATAACATGGATGTCGAGCATCTTGGCTTCTTTCTCAGCTTTGACCTGCGTACTGTCTTGAGGTTCAGCCATTCTTACCTCCAATTACAGGATTGCTTCTTCATGCCGGGCACACCAGCATTGCAAGTTAACTGCTATGGGTAAGCTAGCAATATGGCAAGGGGAAGTTTCAACGTGAACTGCTAGAGCGGTGATTGTGCCTCCATATCCCATTGCCCCAATGCCCAGATTATTAACTCGCCGTAGAATCTCCTTTTCTAGCGCAGCAACTTCGGCATCTCGGTTTGGCTCACCAACTTTTCTTAACAGCGCTCTTTTAGCCAGCATCATTGTCTTTTCTGCTGTTCCCCCTATCCCCACGCCAACAATAACGGGAGGGCAGGGATTGCTCCCTGCTTCATCAACTCGGTTTACCACAAAGTCTATAATCCCCTGGCGACCCTGTGATGGTGATAGCACCATCAGGCGGCTCATATTCTCGCTGCCACCCCCTTTAGGCATCACTGTAATTCTGAGCCTATCACCAGGGACTATATCGGTATAAATCATCGCTGGTGTGTTATCTTTGGTGTTTATCCTTTCTGAAAATGGCTGACGCACTATGGATTTGCGGAGATAACCGTTGACATATCCTTGACGCACTCCCTCATTTACTGCTGTATAGAGGTCATTGCCAACTATGTGAACTTCTTGGCCTAGTTCTAACATGACTACTGCTGCACCAGTATCCTGGCATAGCGGAATTTGCTCCGCAGCAGCGATTTCGCAGTTCTCCAGTATTCTATCCAACACATTGCGTGCTACTGCTGATTCCTCTTTTTCTCTCGCTTGCTTCAGGGCAGCTAGCACATCTTCAGGGAGGTAATGACAGGAATGCTCAAATAAATTGGCTATTGTCCTGGTAATGTCCTCCGCTTTGATTTCTCTCATGCTGCCTTGATACCTCTTAAGCTACGTTACTGCTGGGGCGATACAACCTGCCTTTACTAAAACGTCAGCCTGCTCCTTGGCGCTGAGTATCATTGTCTCGCTTTTCTTGCGAAGTTCATCACGACTGATTTTCACTCGGGCAATGCCTTCCTTCTGAGCTTCCATTCCTACGTCCACTGCCTCGCGTACGAAAGCCTCGGTCTCTCCCATCGTTGGTGCGATATACTCTTCGCTTATGCCACGCTCTTCAGCATATTTAGCTAGTGACTCAGCGGCAACGATACACATCTTATCGGTGATAGTCTTTGCCTCTACGTCAAGGACACCACGGAATATAGCCGGGAATCCTATGGAGTTATTCACCTGGTTGGGGAAATCAGACCTGCCAGTGGCAACAATTCTAGCTCCTGCCTCTTTAGCTTCCCAGGGCCAGATCTCGGGAATGGGGTTGGCACAAACAAAGCATATCGCATTTTTTGTCATTCCCTTGATTTGCTCAGGGTTAATAACTCCCGGACCTGATTTGGAATAGGAAATGAGGACATCAGCATCTTTCAGTGCTGCGGTTAAATCACCGGTTCTTCCCGCAGCATTAGTAGTGGTGCAAAATTGCCATTTATCAGGGTATCGCTCTTTCTTTTCCTCCAAATCCCTCCGCCCACGATGGAGTATGCCTTTGCTGTCAACCACTATGGTATTTTCACGCTTGGCTCCATAGGTAAAAAGCAATCTAGCGCAGGCAACATTGGCTGCTCCTGCTCCATTTAGGACAACCTTTACCTTGCTGACCTTCTTACCCACAATTTTCAGGGCGTTTATCAACCCAGCTAACATTACTGTTGCTGTTCCTTGCTGGTCATCATGCCATACAGGAATTTCCGCCTCTGCTCTCAGCCTATCAATAATATAGAAGCATTTAGGATTGGAGATATCTTCCAGATTTATCCCTGCAAATGATGGCTGTAACCATTTTACTGCCTGGATGATTTCATCAGGGTCCTTGGTATCCAGACAAATAGGCACGGCATCTACGCCACCAAGGTATTTAAATAGCAGACACTTCCCTTCCATCACCGGGTAGCCTGCCTTAGGACCAATATCCCCCAGTCCAAGGACTCTGGTGCAGTCAGAGACTACTGCTATGGTATTCCATCTATTAGTGAGCTCACCCAATCTTTCCTCATTTGCCTGTATTGCTCGGCAGGGCTCAGCTACACCAGGGGTATAGTAAATGGCAAAATCGTTAAAATCTCGGACTTGGCATTTGGGCATTGTTTGCATCTTACCATGGTAGAATGAGTGCAACTTCATGGCATCCTCGGCAGGTTTCTTTGCCTTGGCAAGAAGCTCCTCTTTAGTTACTTTCTGCATCATTATCTCTCCTTCCTTATTAAAGAGCGTAATTTGGAGTGGTTATTATAGCATAAAGTTTCGGTTGAAGAAGGTGTGATAAACTTGGATAAGATTTACTGATGTGCTTCAGGTTAACTGTTTGACCATGTAGTCGCCTTCTAAGTCATAACCTAGCGGACGATAATAGTCTCTGACTCCAACACCGCTCAGGATACTTAATTTTTTGATATGAAATTCCTCGGCAGCAATCCTTTCTGCTTCTCGAAGCAGCTCTTTCCCTAAGCCTTGATGCTGGGCAGCTTGCTCCTCTTTTCTTCCCAGGGGAACTTCAGGTCCGAAGATATGCAGCTCCCTGATGAGAGCCTTATTGCTGTCGTGCCCTTGGGGATTTATCCTCAGCCGTAACAAACCAAACAGGGTCTCATTTTCATCTTCATAGCAAAGGAAGATTTCCTTTCCCTGAGAAGCATCGTACTCTAACCTGGTTAGATGCGGTTCACCGACTATCCAGCCATCTCTCAAGCGATGTCCATATTCTCGGCAGCGAGTGCATTGACAGCGGAGGTTAAGTTCGCTCATCCGTCTTGCCACGGTTTGTCTCAGTGCCAGGTCACTGCAGCCAGCGAGGATGAATTTACTGGGAATATCCCGCATTAATCTGGGAACCCTGACATATTTTGGAAGAAGGTTTTTAATATTAGCCAGTAAATCTATCATCCGTTCATCCTTATAAGGCTGGTAACGGTTATCACGATACCAATTTTCCAGTTCACTCCCTGCCACTACAAGCGTGGGATAAAGCTTGAGCCCATCGGGGCGAAAATATTCATCATCAAAGAGCTTCTGTGATAGTTCCATATCATGCTCAGGGGTTGAGCCAGGTAACCCTGGCATCCAATGGTAGTAAACTTTAAAGCCATAGTCGCGTAATAGCCTTGTCGCTGAGATAACCTCTGCCACTCCATGTCCCCTTTTTGTCAGGCGATGAATTTCGTCGTCTAATGTTTGCACACCCAGTTCCACCCTGGTAGTGCCAAATTCAAGCATCCGCTTTATCTCTTTCTCCTCGCAGAAATCTGGTCTAGTTTCGAGGCATAATCCTACACAGCGATGTTCAGCGGTCTCGTTCAATTTCTTGGCTTCTTTTATATCAGCTGAGGGGACACCATTTAAGCCATCATAGCAATCCTTGATGAATTGGTACTGGTAATCCCACGGATAAGCTAAGAAAGTACCTCCCATGATAATTAATTCTACTTTATCCAGTGCATGTCCCATCTCAGTCAGGGTATTCAGCCTGTATTCCACTTGTTTTCGAGCATCAAAGTTACATTTTCGGGCACGAAGCACTGCCGGGGATTCCGCGGTGTAACTCTTTGGAGCATAGGCAGAAGTTGGGCAATAAACGCACTTGCCAGGGCAAGGAAAGGGCTTTGCCATGACTGCCACCGGCGTTACTCCAGAAATGGTGCGTGATACCTTCTTTATCGAGGTCTTAATCATTTTTTATTTCTGTTGTTTCTTTTTCGAAGCTTCCAGATTCAATAAGGTTGATAAAAACTTCTGCTAACTTGGGGTCGAATTGTGTGCCGGCATTGCGTTTTAACTCTTCGATAGCCTGTTCAAGTGATAGAGGGCCGCGATATGGGCGTGCTGAGGTCATTGCCGAAAATGCATCAGCTATGCCCAGGATGCGGGCTTCTAGAGGGATTTCATCGCCCTTGAGCCCTTCAGGATAACCACTGCCATCGTAGTGCTCATGGTGGTAAAGGACAGCGGGAATGCAAGGGACTAATCCGGGCACGCTGCCTATAATACTTGCCCCCAGTTTGGTGTGGGCTTTAATTATTTTCCAGTCTTCTTCAGTGAACTTGCCCTTTTTGTTAAGTATGTCATCGGGGATGCCGATTTTACCGACATCGTGAAGGGAAGCAGAGGCGCTTATTTTGGTTATCTCGTCATTGGGTAGTTCAATGGCTTTAGCTAAAGCTATGGCATAGGAGTTAACTTTTCGTGAATGTCCATAGGTATAATGGTCTCTGGCCTCTACCACTGAGGTTAAGGCGTAAATAGCATTTAGACTTATGCCCATGGTCTCCTGCCTTACCATGGCTGGTGGTTGAGGTGGAATTTTGGAATGGATATAGCTTTGGTTTCCGCCTTTGGTCTTGGCGTAATATAAAGCGGCATCGGCTGTCTCCATAAGGGTATTAAATGTTGCTCCGTTAGAGGGATAATGGACCAGACCGATGCTGCAAGTCAGGATGACATTCAGGGCTTTCATTTCAGCAGCGATTTCTTTTCGAATCCGCTCCGCTACCATGTAAGCATCATCAACATTCGTCTCGGGCAGAATAAAGGTAAATTCATCTCCACCGTAACGAAAAGCTTGGTCAGCGCTCCTGATGGAATTCTTAATAATTCCGCCTACTTCTCTTAAAAGTTTATCACCAGCGAGATGTCCGTAAATATCGTTATATGTCTTGAAAGAATCGAGGTCAAGGATAAGCATGGAGAAAATGCCGCCATAACGGGAATGCCGTGCGATTTCATCTTCGAGTCTTTCCTCAAAGTGACGTCGATTAAATAATCCGGTGAGGTCATCAATGCGAGCCTTTTGTTCTGCTTGGGTGTAAAGTCGGGAATTCTCGATGGGTGCTGCAATTTGTGATGCAAGTTGTTCTAGGAGTCGCAGTTGTTTCGCACTATAAGCATTGGGCTGGCAACTAGCGATGACCAGGGTGCCAATACTCTTGCCTGTTACTAATAGTGGCGAGTAGACAATGGACTGAATTCCTCGCTTAACCAGGTTATCTTCAGTCCAAAACATTCGGTGTTGTTCAAGGTCGGGCTCATACAGGCTCTTTCCATGTTTAATTACCCATTCGCTACCTGTTCCTTCCAGTGGTATCCTTTCCCCTGTTTGCCATGGTGAAGAGATAGTGCCCGATAACGCTGAAAAGCAAAGTTGTTCATTCTCAATCAGGGTGACTGCTGACCAATCAATAGCAACGATGTCCTTTAACTGCTGCGAAAAACCTTCAAATATCCCCCTAATATCCATGCTTGAGATTACGATGTTGGTTAAACGGCTAATGCTGCTTAGCTCCTTCTCTCTTTCCTCCAATTGTGCATAAAGATATTGTCTTTCCATAATGGCAGCGATGCGGGAAGCAACAGACTCAATTATTTCAATATCTTCAACAGTGTAAAGCTTACCGTTTTGTTTTTCCCCCATTGCAAGGATAGCAATAAGCCTGTCTTGCTTCATCAGGGGGAAAAGCATCTCTACCTTTGCAAAATGAATATCCTCATATTCCCTCTGGTTCATACTGTCTAACTTAACGAAGTCTCCTTTGGATATAAAACGAGCTTCTCGCCTTAGCCAGTTTGCAATGGTGCCGTCCTGTTTCAAGGTCAGCTTTTGCATTGCGTTATCTTCCACTGGAGGGTAGCTGAATGTCGCGCTGAAATCACCTTCTTCAAACTCAGGTAGAAGCAAACAAGCTCGGTAGCACTCCACAGATTGACACAGCAAGGATATTACTTTGTTTCCTAATTCCTCCAGAGTAGAAACAGTGTCTGCTTTGCTGGTAAGATTGAACAACTGCTGGCGATAATTGTATTTTTCTCCTGTTAAGCGTTGTTCTACTCCCGGGCTGAGAATGGTAAACATCCAGTAAGCAAACATAGCAACCCAAGCTGCAGCCGTTATGGCTGCTGCTACAGTGGTGAAGCTGATATTGAAGTCAAAGATGATATGGAGCAGGAAGAATAGAATGAGGTATGCTGCTACAGCGCCAAAGCTCATGATTGTCCATACCAACCCGCGGCGGAAGATAACCTTGATATCCAGCAGTTGGCGTGTTACCACTGCATAGGTAAGGATGCCAGCCATGGCGAAGTTTCCAATATGGAAGACGGGATACCCCCTCCCAGCGGGAGTAAATCCGACAACAAAAGAGGTGAATAAAACAGCGAGGCTAGCAAATAAGTAGTTTATCTGATTGCGCTCCCGCGGGTCGGCTAGTATCGTCTGCCTCCGTGCCAGAAGATAAATATCCCTGCCAAGCAGGATAGCGATGATAACAAGTAAGGCAATAAACCAGGTACCATACTCCACCGAGACGCTAATCCCGGCGGATGTGACACCCTCAGGGATATAGCCCGTCGCCGCTAGACCAATAGCCCCCGCTACTATGATATAAGCATAGGGTATCCTGCCTTGACCCTGGTAAAGGGAGCGTAAGAAGTAATGGAGTTGGATTGCCATCAGTATGCCGATGCAGATAGTGATTTTTGCAAGAAGGAGTTCATTTTGAATGAAAATATTGCTGTAAAACAGGAAGCTGCTTAAGCTCCATAGCATGGCAGTGATGAGGAAAACAAAGAAAGACTTTTGCCGCCTTTGCCATGGTTGGCTGCCCAGCAGGGTAACCAATAGCGGGATGAAGATAATCGCCGTAATTAATGGAATCAGGGCGTAATTATTCATTCCAAGACAATTATTAACATAAGTTCTAAAGGTGTCAAGAAGGACTAAGGTAAACTGAGATTGATTAGCAACTCAAACTGTCATTGCGAGCGAAGCGCGGCAATCTCGAAGAACAAAATTCTAAATCCTAAATCCGAAATACTAAACAATATCGAATGACCAAAATCCAAATGACCAAAGGGGTTTTGAGTTTTGAATTTAGATATTAGGATTTGTTTAGAGTTTAGTGCTTAGTATTTAGAGATTTGACCTGGAGATTGCTTCGTCGCTATGCTCCTCGCAACGACAAGATAAACAATCTCACTAATGTAAACCCCAGGATATGCTGCTCAGTGGTGGATTAGGCGATGTGTTAAACTTATTTTATCGCTTGATGAAACAAAAGGCGATAATCGCTACATCCAGGAAGGCAAGTAATCCTATGGTAATCCATATCCATGATGGGGTTGGCGGTGTTGGTGCTGCTGGTTTGGGCGCGGGCATTACCGTAAAAGTGCCTATGCTTGACTCACTGAGCACAGGGTCGGTAGCCCTTACCTGCCAATAATAAGTCGTGCCCCAGTCTAGATACCCTTTATATTGATAGGTTGTGGTAGACACCTTTTCACTCACTACTATCTGGTTTAAGGTATTGTCCTTAGCGAGGATAAACTCATATCCAGTGGTGGGGGGAAACCCTTTCCAGGAGAAGGTGGGTGAACGTCCGATATTCTTTGCGCCGATCTCAGGGACAAGCAATAGAGGGGCGAGATGTACCTCTCCTTCCGATGCCGAACATTCCTTTACCGTGAACTTCATTGTTGGTGACCACCGACTGCGAATGCGTTCCCCTTCAGTGCTTTCACAACTTCTTACTTTCCAGAAATAAGTTTCACCGCAAATGAACTCAACTGAGCTCAATGGTGGACACCAGGCAGGAGCACTTTGGGCGGCGGGAGTTATGTTTCCTTCCTTATGTATTATGGCAGTGAAGTCTTCATCCAGAGCTATCCACAGCTCATATTTTTCAGTCGAAGGTAGCATTCGCCAGCGAAAACAAAAATCCTCTGCTCGACAGGTGCAGTCATCACAGGGCAGTGATTCTTCCAGCGACGGCGTATTCGGCCAGGGTGTTTCCAGCACAAAAGCGTCAGTATAAACCCATAAACAGCCTTCTTCATTGGAAAAGTCGTAATCTTCTCCAGCAATAGCCCAAATATCGACATCTTCATTGCTAATTGCTTTTAATGACCTTGACTTGAATGTTACTCCTGAAGTTAAGCCGACATCGGTGGTATCCCAATCGGTTACCTCGATGGTTGTCAAATGAGGGACGAGAGTGCGGACAACACCGGGGCCATTACTATAGGCTCCGTAAAGGACTTCATCTATTTGAGACAGTCCGTGAAAGCCCTGGTGGGGTGTATTCATTTCCTTCCATGATGTGCTTGCACCAATGGTCCAGCGATAAATATCGCTCGAACTAGTATCGCTGGCGGCATAAATAAATTTGTTGCTATTAAATTCTTCATCGGTGGTGAGCTGGATTTCGCCTAGCTGGGGCAAAGGCTCGGTAAGATTGAAGGTTTCTCCGCCATCGCTGGAATAGGCTATCCTGCCTTTACCCCCATCTTCAGAAACGAACACATAATGCTCGCCAGGGGCAATCAAGGCATCTCCTGAGGGAAGTCCGGTGTCTATATTGATTTGCCATTCCCAGATGCCTTCCCATAGTGTCTCGTTCCAACTGCACCTATTTAATACATCATCATCCAGGATATACAGCAATTTATCGCTCACCACAGCCAAATCGGTGACCTCGGGGCAATCCCAGACCTCGTCCCAGGTCTGCCCTTCATCCTCGGAATACTGCACATTAAGGGTGCCGGGCACGGCAAAGTAAATTTGCTCCTTTTCCTCCCACTCGGGAGTGGGTCTCAAGATTATGTTGTCCCTTCCGTCAAAGCAAAGCACCCGCTGCCAGGTCTTGGTCAGTGCCTCGTTTCCAATCTTCTCAGTTCGCCATATACTATCAAAAGCGGGACCATGCGAATTTATCGACGCTAGATAAAGGATAGTGTTATTGGAAAAGAAGGCATAATCGCAAAGGAAGGTCATTTCGGTATCTATCAGGCTGAGCTGATTCCAGGTATCGCCGCCATCTTCACTTTTGGAAAGGGCACTTTCATCCAGGCTAGCGCCATTCCAGGGATGCCCTGTAGATACATTCGTGTCTGCCCATTCAGTGGCGTTGGTTACATTATTTGTGCTTGTGGCGCAATAGGCTATGCTGCTGGTAAGCCAGACAACCTGAGCATTGGCACGATTCTCGGAGGAAGCGCCGCCAGTAGGTTGTTTGGTGGGCTCTTTCCACTTTGGGGGACATTTTGTGGGATCGGAACAAATATGAATTAAGGCGTTGGCGGAGTCATCTTCGGCTAATACCTCCGCGGCAAGGAGTATGCCCCCTTGGTAAGCAATCGAAGCTATGCCAACATCGTCGCCTCCTTTGGCATCTAACCGGTATACCTGTTCGCCATCTTCTTCTATCCGATACACGTCATCACACTCAGTGGTGGAATTGGAGTAATAGCTGGCATAGGCAATCCAATTGCTATCTTTGGAGTAATCATGGGGAGGGAGGGCTAAGTCGGAGAAAATGATTTCATTTTCGTCTGGTGAGTCCCCCAAGCTGCTTTCAATGATTTCTATAAATGTGGTCCATGTTGTATTTTTGCTTGCAGTATTCCTTTCTCCAGTGCAGAGGAATGTTCTGTTTTCCCGTTGAGATATATCATTTGCTGAGGAGGCGATGGCGAGGATGCTTTTGTCTCCGGCATAGTTAGGAGAAAAGCGGACTGTGCTTACATCAGCGCCAGTGCCTGTAGTATCAGGGTCTATCTGTAAATTTTGGGCTTTCCAGCCGCCAGGACTTCTCAGTGTAATTACCCACACATTACCATCAGTGGCATTGTTGGGATATCTGGTACCTATGGCGACGTCATAAGTGCCGTCATATTCGGGAGAGATGGCGATATCTGAGGTAAGCGTGCCACCCAAATCAGGAACTCCACTATCTTCCCAGCTATCCCCACCATCATCGGATAAATAAACCGCGGTCCTGTTATCGGTGACTACAGCCACCAAATTGGAGTCATCCGGGGCAACAGCGATATCCCAGGCGGGCAAACTGGCTCCGTCTCGAATGAGAGCATCGGTTATATCGTCTTCCCAGGTAACGCCAGCATCAGTGGACTTATAAACCGTCCCATTGGGAATATCTATGGCATAAAAAGTTTCATTTTGGCTGACAACAAAGGCATTTATCTCGCTGGGGCTGACCACTACCTTTCCTTCTTCGCTGGGAGTGTCAACCACAGACCACTTTAGCCTATCTGGGTTGGCTGAAACTGGCTGGCTACCAGCTAATGGGAAAAGGCTCAGAAGCAGGGAAAAACCAAGCACCACTGATAATGCCTTTATACATTTAATTCTATTCATTAATGCTTATTATTAAACAATAGCTTAAGGTTTGGCAATACCTTCAATGATATTCCGTTGTATAGTACGCTAAACCGTTGACTATTTTACTACCTGGCTATATCATTAATATTAAGTTGGCTAAAAGTATTTTAGCAAATAGGGGGATTGTGGTAATAGTGACCAAATTACTATTTACTGCTTTGTTATATCATTCTAATATTAGGCTAGCTAAGTATTTTAGCAAAGAAGGGGATTGCGGCAATAATGACCAAATTCCTATTACCAAAGTACGAAAGGAGGTGATAAGTTGGCAGTAGAAGAAGAGAATAAAGAGACAGAAGAGACAAAAAAGAGGAGCATAGGCGAAGTTGTGGAGGAGGTAGCAAGCATGACCGAGGGCTTACTTGGGGTGGGAGTAATGGATATGGAGGGAGTTCCTGTTGCCGTTGTTACGCCGCCCGGCTCAACACTCAATGCTGAATTAGCGGCAGCCCAGTTGGCTGTGGTGGTGCGTCTGTGTAGCTTGACTGCTGATAAGCTAAAGCTCGGCGATTTTGATGAAAATTTGATCACCACTGCTTCAAGGTATATTTTAACTAAGGCTCTCACTCCTGACTTCTATCTGGCAATGATTTTATCCAAGGAGTCCACTACTCTTGGTATGGCGCGCTTAGTGGCCAGAGAACATGCTGCCCGGGTATATAAAGCGTTGCCTAAATTTGAATGATGGCTGATTTATCTAGATTTACCTGGGGGAAGAAGAAGAAGATCGAGCCGGAGGAGAAAGATGAAATGAAGGAAAAGGGAACAGAAGGAAACTTGAACAGCATATTGAAGGAGATGGCAGAGCAAGTTGATGGGTTATTATGTATTGCAGTGGCAGGTAGTGACGGGGTTGCCATTTCCACCTATGTGCCTCCTGGTTCTATGCTTAACGCAGAGTTAGCTGCAGTTCAACTAGCGTCAATATTCAGGATCTCGCGGACGACCTCAGATAAGCTAAAAGCTGGTGAACTTGAGGACAACTTGTTGACTTCAACTGCAGGTCAGATTTTAATTAGACCTCTGGGTGAAGAATCCTATTTAGCCATGGTGACTACCAGGGATGCCCCGTTGGGCATAGTGCGATTGGTGGTTAAGAGCTACGCCAGCAAAGTAGAGCAAGCTCTGGGCAAAGGAAACTAAAGATAAATCACTGGTCAATATCAAGTTATCTCACGTCGGTTTGATATTGTTCGGCACTTTGTGCCGGGAAATAATAAGGATGTTTAGAAATGTAGTGCGAGGCTTTAGCCTCGTGCACGACCCTGAAGGGTCGCGCTACAAAGGGAAGGTGTGCCTCACAATGACAGGAGGGGGCGTCATTGCCAGCCCTTTTCTCCAGCCACTATTTTACTCACTTATCGGGCTCCTCTTTCTTAGTGGGCAGCATATATCTAGCAACAATAGAACTTAGTAATAGGGTACTAAAATACCGTTCCAAATAGTACCAACGGGGGATTCGCACAATAACGAGTACAGCTTAGACTGTATATATAAGAGTATACCTGATTAGTGTTGGAGATTCACAAATATGTCGGTTGATATTTTAGTTATTGTTTCTTAGAATATACCTGGAGAGGAAGATGGGACAAAAGAATGTGAATATGGGGGAAGGTGAGCTAAAGGCTGCTGTGCATCCTGAGGTTGAATCTGACAACCACCTGCAGGATGTTGAGGGCCAGTTTGCCAGGAAGCTCAAGGCACTGGGCTATAAAGTTGAGCATAATGTTACCCTTGCCGGTAAGTTTAGGACTGAATATACCTTCGGTTTGTTAGCTCGCAAGAGTAATGGACTTATATCCTATGTTACCGCTATAGGTATCATCAAGCATGATAATGGTCAGCCGATAGGATTAACCGAAGTTTTCGAATTCGATGACAAATGTTATAACTGTGACATTTGGGACAAGGTCCTCATTGCTCTTTCCGAGCTTGATTCTGTAGCAACTCAATTTGCCCGTGGGCAGCGAATAAAGATTTTATCTGAAGAAAGCCTTAAGGAATTTTTAGCCTTATCAGTTGTCAAACGGGACAAGAAAACTGTGGTAGTGGGATTTAACTCCAAGGAGCAATTACTGTCCTCTCTTGTTGAGTTGGGATACACAATTGAACAGGATAGTAAAGTGAAAGGAAGGTCTGGTGCTGAGTATACCCTTGATATTTTGGTCAAGGAGGATGATGGGCTTATTCCTCACCAATTAGCCATAGATGTGCTAACTGGGGAGCGAGTGAGCTTGGAAGAAGTGTCTTTATTTGACAAAAAGACTGGTGATGCTGAAATCCAGCAAAGGGTTTTATTGATTTCGGGCGAGCTTACCACTGAGGCTGCGCAGTTTGCTCAGCAGCAAAAGATCAACGTTATCAAGCTTGGTAGCCCGAGCAAAGAAATATCTATCGGTGGAGAAGTCGTTGAAGAAGAGAAAGCGCCTGCTGAGGAAGTAGCTGCCAAGGAGGAAGTTGTTCCTCAACAGGACATATCTGCTATGGAAAGTGCTATTTCGGAGATATTAACCGAAACACCGGAATCAAAAGAGGCAAAACTAAGAGGGAAGGCGAGATTGCTCAAGAAGCCAATCGCCCCTGAGGTATTGAGGTTAGTTCCTGAGTCTACGGCAAGAAGATTTGTGGCCATACCGGTGTCCGTTAGGGGCAATACTCTGGAAATGGCGATGGCGAATCCTGCTGATATATTTGCCCTTCAAATTCTAGAACACCAGAGCCGGATGAGGGTGAAGCCGATAGCTGGTGAAGAAAAGGAAATTCGGGAAGCCATTGACTTCAATTACAAGAGTTTTGGGCAAATTGAGGAGCAGTTAGCCGGTATTGAAGGTACGAATTGGGCCGAGGAAATGGACTTGGTCGCCGCTACTGCTGATGCTCCGGTGGCTAATGCTTTACGCCTTATTATTGATGAAGCAGCTAAGGCTAGAGCCTCCGATATTCATATTGAACCAGAGGAGGATAAATTGAGGATACGCTACCGCATTGATGGCGTCCTTCACGATACTTTGAACCTGCCGATAAATATACATCCTGCCCTCACCTCTCGAATCAAAATAATGAGTGATATGAACATCGCCGACCATATCCGTCCCCAGGACGGACAATTCACCATTGAAGCTAGTGGCAGGCCTATCGATGTTCGTGTTGCTACTTGTCCCACCGTTCACGGTGAGGGAACAGTGTTGCGGCTTCTGGATAAGTCATTGGCTGCTCATGCGTTAGCTGAATTGGGCTTTCTTCCTGAAACTCTGGAAAAGTATCAGCAGATGCTCAGGGTTCCCTTTGGAATGATTGTAGCTAGTGGCCCCACCGGCTCCGGGAAAACTACTACGCTTTATGCCTCCGTCAATCAGTTAGATAAGATATCTCGGAAAATCATCACTATCGAGGACCCTGTGGAATATCGCTTCCCAAATATAAATCAAATTCAGGTTAACCCTAAGGCTGGACTTACCTTTGCCACCGGCCTGCGTTCTATATTGCGCCTCGACCCTGATATCATACTGGTGGGGGAGATACGAGATGCTGAGACAGCCAGGATAGCGGTTCAATCCGCCTTGACAGGTCACCTGGTTCTCTCCTCTCTTCATGCCAACGATGCCGTGGGCGTTATTTATCGTCTTCTCGACCTGGGTATAGAGCCCTTCCTTGTTGCCTCAGCACTTATTGGCACGGTAGCTCAGCGTATGGTGCGGCGTGTTTGTACCGACTGCGTCCATTATGTCAAAGTCTCAAAATTAGAGCAGGTGGCTTATGAAAAGGAAATTGGGGAGAACAGGGAGGAATTTCTTTATGGCAGTGGTTGTGAACCATGTGCTTATTCAGGGTATCGAGGCCGGGTTGGAATGTTTGAGGTGCTTCATATGAGCGATGAATTGAGGATGATGGTACTGAGAAACGCCAGTAATGTTGAATTTCGGGAACAGGCAATCAAGGAAGGCATGGTTCCATTAATTAGAGATGGTATGCTCAAGGTAAAGGAGGGCATAACTACTCCTTCTGAGGTATTGCGTAATGCCTATACCATGGAGGAATAAGCGCAGGCATATGAGGTAAAGGGAGGGTGTTTAAGAATGTAGTGCGAGGCTTTAGCCTCGTGCACGACCCTGAAGGGTCGCACTACACGAGGGTGTTTAAAAATGTAGTTGCCCAATTTATTGGGCAAATGCGCCTGATGAATCAGGCAACTACAGGAATATGAAAGCGAAAATCCTAAGCACCAAATACGAAATACTAAACAATGTAAAAGAGCAGTCAGCGGTTAGCTAACGACTGAAAGCTGATGGCTGCTAAATTCAGTTTTGGTATTTGAATTTGGAATTTAGAATTTGTTTAGAGTTTAGAAATTAGGATTTAGAATTTAAGGTTGTTGAAATGCCTAAAAACGAACGCAAAATCAAAATTAAACAGCCTAAAGATTGTAAGGAGGTTCTATGGATTTTGAGTATCTAGCGTATAGCAAAGAAAGACAACTACTCAAGGGTAAAATCAGTGCTGCTTCGGAGGAGGCAGCCATCACTACCCTTAATTATAGTGATTTGCGGGTGGTGAGTTTAAAGACAGTTACTCCATTTTTAAATCTGGGGAGGTTGACCGCTGCCTTCACGACGATAAAGCCTAAAGAGGTGGTCATGTTTTCCAGACAGCTAGCCTTGCTTATCGAATCAGGGACTGACCTCGTTGGTGCCCTTGAGTTATTGCAAGCACAAATTGGCAATCATGCCTTACAGAAGATGGTGAAGGAGATAATCACCGATGTTCGTGGTGGTGCCAAGCTATCCCAGGCGATGTCAAAACATCCCAAGGCTTTCACCAAACTCTATTGCCGTACTGTTGCTGTCGGTGAGGAGACTGGTAACTTGGAACAGGTGTTGAGGCAAATGGCTGATTACCATGAAAAACAAGCCGGTGCTGCCTCCAAGGTAAAGAGCGCCATGATTTATCCCATAATAATACTTGTCCTGGTAATCGTCGTTATTGCCATAATGGTCTTCTTTGTTATGCCTAATTTTATGAGCCTTTATGGAGCACTTGGTGCTCAACTGCCCCTGGCGACCAGAGCTCTTCTCGCAGCAAGCGGTTTCCTGCTAAATTACTGGTGGACAGTCTTGCTTGCCGTAGTGGGTATCGCCGCTGGTGTTTATGCTTATGTTAAGACCACGGCGGGCAGATATCGCTGGGACATGTTTATGCTCAAGGTGCCTCTTCTTGGTCCTGTTACCCATTTCAGCGAGCTTGCCCGTTGTGCCAGTACTATATCCACTTTGTTTCGTGCTGGCGTTCCATTGCCCGAGATAATGACTCTGACTATTGATAATGCTCAAAATAAGGTGATTGTTAATGCACTGAACACTGTGCGTGACGAAATGCTTAAAGGGCAAGGGCTATCACGTCCTATGTCTCGAAATCCTGTTTTCCCTCCCCTTATAGTGCAGATGGCTGCTGTTGGTGAAGGGACTGGTAACCTCGATGCCACTATGGAAACCGTGGCACAGAGTTATGAAATGGAAGCCAATAGCCGCACCGATGCTCTTATCGCTTCCATTACGCCAATCACCACCATAATTATGGGGGCTATAGTAGGCTTCATCGCCCTGGCTCTCGTCTCTGCTATGTACGGTGTTTTTGGGCAGATGGGTTAAACAGCATTGCTGTATTAGAGATTGTTTAGCAACCCATCCCCCTTCCCTTAGCAAGGGAAGGGGGATGGCAGGTAAGAGAGGGGTGAAACTCCTCTCTTTAAATCTCTTCCCCCTCTCCTTGAAAAGGCTGTTCAATTTTGATTTTGCGTTCGTTTTTAGGCATTTCAACAACCTTAAATTCTAAATCCTAATTTCTAAACTCTAAACAAATTCTAAATTCCAAATTCAAATACCAAAACTGAATTTAGCAGCCATCAGCTTTCAGTCGTTAGCTAACCGCTGACTGCTCTTTTACATTGTTTAGTATTTCGTATTTGGTGCTTAGGATTTTCGCTTTCATATTCCTGTAGTTGCCTGATTCATCAGGCGCATTTGCCCAATAAATTGGGCAACTACATTTTTAAACTTCGTCATTGCGAGACACAGGCGTGGCAATCTCGAAGAACAAAATTCTAAATCCTAAATCCGAAATACTAAACAATATCAACTGACCAAAATCCAAATGACAAAAGGGGTTTTGAGTTTTGAATTTAGGTATTAGGATTTGTTTAGGATTTAGTGCTTGGTATTTAGGATTTCCGGCATAAAAGGTGAGGGTGACAAAGGGTCAGAAATTCTGAATCCGAAATACCAAGCAGAGGAAAGTGCAAAACGACAGAGCAAAAAACGTCACGACCAACATGCAGAACTGGAAGTATTCTTGCATTTTGCGTTGTACTTTTGCTTTTTTACTTTTGCATTTTGGTGTTGGTATTTTAGTCTTGGTATTTTAGTCCTAATATAAGAACCAGTCAGCGGCTAGCCGATAGCTGAAGGCTGATAGCTACTAACTGTTATTGCGGTGAGCCAGAGACCTGAGTGTAGCAAAGGGGCAGCGAAGCAATCTCGGCTGGTTGCCAGCTTGCACAGGATATAGTAAACTTAAAGAACATAAAGGAGACGAGATGAGGTTAGTAACCGGTCAAAAAGGAACGACCTTAATTGAGGTGCTTATCGCCATAGCTATTTTGGGGATGATTGCCGTCCCTTTTCTCACTGCCCTGAGCACCAGCTCAAGAGCTCTAATTATCGCCGATGAGAGAACCACTGCCGAGAGCCTTGTTCGCAGCCAGATGGAATATGTTAAGAGCCAGGAGTATGACGCTAACGGAACTTATGCCGAAATAGCTGATGCTGATATTCCTGTGGGCTATGATGTTTATTTGAACGTTACAAAGCTTATGCCGGGACTCCAGGAGATAACGGTTACTGTTGAGCGTGACAACGATAAGCTGGTGCTTACCACGAGCACTTATAAGGTAGACCGATGAGATTGATACATAAGAACCAGAAAGGTTTTACCCTTATAGAGCTGCTGATAGCTGTGGCAATATTTGCTGTTATTGCTGTTGTTACCAATGCTGTCATCGTTCAAGTGGTTCAGAGTAATCGTACCAGCAATCACATGGTCGCCCTCCGGCAGGTGCAACAGGCTGGCTACAGTGTGAGTCGTGACGGTGTTCAAGCTCAAGACATTAGCGGTAACCTTACCACAAGTTCCTCTCTTCATCTCAACTGGACTGATGGGGATGGCCAAAGCTACAATATAACCTATACTCTGAAGCCTATGGAGCCTATGGGTACTCTCTACAGGCTCTATCGTAACGAGGTGCCACTACCAATCGACTACCTGACAGAGTCCACTGCGTGTAGCTGGAATGCCACTGTGCTTACCTTTAACGTAACTGCCAGGGTTGGCCTGGAGACCGAGAGCAGAACATATGAAATTAAGCCGAGGTATTTTGTTTAATAGTAAGAGACTTGGAATGTAAATTGGAAAGGAGTGTAATGAAGATGGCGAAGCTAAAAAAGATGTTAACTCACCCGGGGAAAAATGAATCGGGACAGGGTGTTCTGGCTATGGTCCTGATATTGCTGATGCTGGGCGCTATAATTCTCACTCCACTTCTCGCCTTTATGAGTACTGGACTCAAAGCAGGGGGGGTTTACGAGTCAAAATTACAGGAATTCTACGCTGCCGACGCTGGTGTAGAGGACGCCATATGGAACATAACTGGTGGGAATTTAAGTATGCCGGCATATTATTCCTTGGAGGAAGTAAATGACAGAAATGTAAGTGTGAATGTTACCCAAATCAAGAAGGGGACTTATAAGATTATCTCCACTGCTACCAGCGATAGTGAGGGTAATACTACCATTGAGTGCTACTACGGCGCATTAGATTATTCTAGCCTTCTTGACAACGCCATTACCAGTAATGACACCCTAGAAATCCAACCAAATAATGATATTACAGGCAATATTAGTACTCCACATTGTATTGATGTGAATTACCCTAGCTGCGATAATTGCGCTAACTGCACTACCTGCTGTAGTGAGGAACCGATAAGTTGGCCCTCAGCAGAGGAACTTTCGGCATATTACTGGGACCGGGTGAAAGAGGTGAAAGATTTAGACCCTTATCCTGATGGCAAAATAGACCTTTATGGAAAAAATATCACCATAGGACCATTGTATCAAAACGGAGACTTGGACATCTATAGCTCAATTAAAAATGAAAGCGCAACATTGACGCTTAATGGAACAGTCTATGTTACTGGAGACCTGAGCATTGCCACAATAGAAAAGAACTTCACCTTGAATCTTAACAATCAGACTATCTATTGTAACAGCTCTACCGAAAAATATGCTATCACTGTGGGGCCAAACAAACCCACTATCATTGGGCCAGGATGTATCATTGCTGTGGGTGGCATAAACTTTGCACCGGGGGGCGATGCTGGTAGCCCCGGTGAGTTCGTACTCATTATGTCTCTTGAAGGCACAGCTTACCTACACCCTGGTGGGGACTTTTATGGAGCTGTGGCTGGGAATGCCAATGTTGACTTGCAGCCAGGTAATGCCCTTCACTGGACAGGCTACGGTGAAGGGATTGATTTCCCTATAGGACAGAGTAAGATGAAAGTCCTCAGCTACACCATCAAGTAGTCCAAACCAGCGGTAAGGCTGGAAAAAGCACAGTAGGCATAGTCGCTGCTCTATCAGTGCTAGACCCTTCGCTAGCCTCTTCGCTCCGCTCGGAGCTTCGGCTCAGGGTGACAAAGGGGCATCATTGTGAGCCGAACATATGGCAATCCCGGGAAAACCAAAACTCAAAAATCAAAAAGTAAAACGACAGAGCAAAGTTTAAAAATGTAGTGCGAGGCTTTAGCCTCGTGCGCACGACCCTGAAGGGTCGCGCTACAAAAGGAGGGTGTGCCTTGCACTGATACGCGTTCTTCGTCACTACGAGACCCTTCCCCTTCACTTCATTCAGGGTCAGGGTGACAAAAGGGGCATCATGGCGCCCTTTTTTTATTGTCATTGGGGCCCTTTTTATCGTCATTGCGAGCCCCTTTTTATTGTCATTGCGAGCCCCTTCGCTTTTCTGTCATTCTGACCCTGAATGAAGTGAAGGGGAAGAATCTCACCGCTCAGGGCAGGCTCCGGCGTGGCAATCTCTTGTATGGGCGAGGGACTTCCCTATACTAAACTAAGCTTGTATAATAGAAGAAATAGCCTTTGAGCGGCTAGGGAGGTAGGAAAATGAAGCGTATTACTATTACTGCTGAATTGATGGAAGAGGTGGAAGGCGGCTATACAGTCTATTGCCCAGAATTGGATATTTATACTCAAGGAGACGATATAGAAGACGCTATCAGCAATCTTAAAGAAGCTGCCGAACTCCATATAGAAGAACTAGGAATCGAGAACATCAGGTTGAAAGAAATACAGCGGAGAGAGATAGAATTGGTAGTGTAAGATGCCCAAGTTGCCGAGGATGACGGGGAGGGAATTAGTTTGGGCATTGCAAAGCGACGGTTTCGAAATCACACGACAAAAGTGAAGTCATGTGCAGATGACAAAATATATTGGCGGCGAGAAGTTAACTTTTCCTGTTCCTGTGCATGCTGGCAAGATTATTAAACAAGGGACTTTAAAGGGAATATTGAGAAAGGCAAATATTTCTGCCGAGAGACTGCATGAGCTCCTGAGCTAAGCTTATATAATCCAGCCAAAGCCAAATTGGCGGAAATGTAACAATAAAACTCAAATAGGTGAGACCAGGATTGCTTATGATATAATGTGAATGGACAAACAAGAGGTGAAGAAGTATGAAGTCGGCAGTTAAGGTAAATTTTGAGCAATATGCAAGGCTAGCCTTGAGCCATGCCGAATTCTCTCAAAATGAAGATGGCTCCTGGACTGCTGAGATTCCGGTATTGCCTGGCTGTGTTACTTGGGGAACGACGAGGAGCGAGGTAGTGGAGATGGCCAGAGATGCTGTAGAAGCCTGGGTTCTTACTGCACTTCGTTTTGGGGATGAAATCCCCGTGATAGATGGTAATTCCCTTCAAAATGCGGTGGATGAGGTTGAAACAGAGGTATAAAGGCATTGCATCCAGAGAAGCCCAGCGAGGTTATCAAAAAATTGCGCCAAGCGGGTTTTGAAGGTCCTTTTGGTGGCGGCAAACATGTCATCATGCGTCATCCTGAAACCGGGAGGAAGATATCTATACCAGTTCACGGAGGTCGAGATATTCCCATAGGTACCCTGAGAGCAATTCTGAGAAGGGTGGGAATCTCTGTAGAGGAATGGCGGAAACTTTAGATTGGAAAATCTACCATGATTTCGTTCAAATGGCTAGTTGATACTTTATAAGAAAGAACTACTGCCTGCCGGTGCATGCCTTTTTTTAACTGTCACTGCGAGACCCTTCTCTCTACCGCTCAGGACAGGCTCTAACCTCTCCCATCAAGGGAGAGGAATTTTTCGTATAAAAATCCCTCTAAATCCCCCTTTAGAAAAGGGGGTTCAACGCCCCCGTAAGGGGGATTTGACCATTTGAAAAAGCAAAACTCAAAAATCAAAGGGCAAAATGACAGAGCAAAGTTTAAAAATGTAGTGCGAGGCTTTAGCCTCGTGCTGCACGACCCTGAAGGGTCGCGCTACAAATCAGCAGTCAGCAATCAGCGGTCAGCTAGTTACTGAAGGCTGATAGCTACCAAATTGGAGATTGCTTCGGCACGTTGTGCCTCGCAATGACAGAAGGGCAGTGGTTCTCGCAATGGCAATAGGGGAGTTGCTAAACAATCTCTCAAATGGCCAAAATCCCAAAATATAGCTAACCGCAAAGTTCTTTTATAATTCTCCCGGGCAAATATGGCGGGAGGGAGTTAGAGGGAGGGGAGGGCTCACCCTCACCTTAGTCCTCTCCCATCAAGGGAGAGGACTTTTGCAAGATTTTTGATATTGCTTAGAATTTAGTTCCTGGTATTTTAGTACCAGCCTGATTCATGCGCTCTGACCTTGGGATTGCTTCGGCATGCTGTGCCTCGCAATGACAAAAAAGGGGGTGTGCCTGGCAATGATAAGGATGTTTAGAAATGTAGTGCGAGGCTTTAGCCTCGTGCACGACCCTGAAGGGTCGTGCTACAAAAGGGGGCATGCCTCGTGATGACTGCCTTCTCTGTCATTGCGAGCCCCTTCGCTACCGCTCAGGGCAGGCTCCGGCGTGGCAATCTCGGCGGTGTAAATCCGCTGCAAAGTGTTGTTTCCCCCAAAATGGCGCCAGGGGTATTGCATAAATATATTGAGGATTGTTAGTATTATCTGAATGAAGCTAGGCAAGACGGCGCAGTGGATTTTGACCCTGGGGATATTGGTGGCGTTGCTAGTCGGGGTGGTGACAGTTTATGGTAGACAGAGGGCAACGCAAGGCGATTTAAACAGCGAGTTGACCCAGCTTAACCAGGATTTTGTCAAATATACCGCGCAAAAAGGGGAACTGCAGGGAAGACTCAGCAAGGCTAATTCTGACCTTTCCAAACTGGATGAAAAATTCCATCTTCTTACCGAGTCAGTGGAGATAACTGGGGCTATATTTGAAGCTGCCGATGATTCCAATGTAGATATAGTTAGGATTGGTTCCTCGCTTCCTGCGAAGGTGGGGGGGGAAGCTGGTGTTTACGATGTTTTCTCCCTAACTATTGGAGCTAAAGGTGGGGTGGTAGCGTTGCTTAAATTCTGCGGGAAATTAAGCGAGACATTTCCTGATAGCGTCATAAAGACAGTGGCAATCGATGTGCCTGAAGAGGGGGAAGAGGCCACAATTAGCGTGGCTTTGACTGTTTATTGTTATGAAGGTTCATAGAATTATGGAGAAAAATGGCTAAAGAATACGCCAGTTTGTATGTTGACGACGCGGCAATCTACGCGCTTCTTTCCCGAGGCAGACAGGTTCTAAAATGGGCTAGTTCGCCTCTGGAATCGGGGCTGGTGGTACAGGGAGTAGTTCAGAATGAGGACGCTGTGGCGGCTAAAGTAGCCGAGGTATGGCAATCTCTAGGGATAAAGACAAAGAAGGTTATCGTCGGCATCAGTGGCATTGGTTACCTCTACCGTACAATTGCTATTCCTGAGTTACCCAAAGAGCTGCTTCCTGAGGCGGTAGCGAGAGAAGCAAGCTCCACTCTGGGCATTTCTATCGCGGATGTATATATCTCGTGGCAAATCATTAGCTTTGTTCCCGGGGAGCTAACTATTTATGTAGCTGCTTTGCCGCGAAGCTTGGTGGATACCCTGGTCTCCACTTTGCGCAAGGCAGGGCTTGACCCTTATCTTGCTGACCTGAAGCCATTGTGTCTTGCCAGGACAGCTACTGAGACCACAGCCGTCATGGTTGATGTTCAGCCTGGTAGTCTCGACATAGTTATACTGGTTGATAATATGCCTGAAGTGGTGCGCAGCTTGCCTTTAACCCTGGAAGCCTCTTTGGAGGAGAATTTAGACACTATAGCTGAAGAATTAAGCCGCAGCGTTATTTTCTATAACTCAGCTCATTTGGATAAACCCATTGCCCCCGGTGTTCCCATCTCAGTCTCTGGTGAACTTGCTGAGCGAGAGGATGTCTGGGAACGCATTAGTGGTGGGCAAAAGCGTCCGGTTCAGGTGATGCCTCTGCCCGTGGCAGTTCCAGAGGGTTTCCCGTCAGCCCGATATCTCACTAATATTGGGCTGGCTCTTAAAGAGGTGCTTGCTACCGAGAAAGGTGCCATAGCTTATTCTTTGATTAACTTCAATGCCATTCCCGAGGTTTATCTGCCTAAACCTCGCAAGCTGGCTGACATAATGTTTATACCCACTATTATTGGTGGTCTTGCTTTGATAGCTATATTTGGTTTCTTCAGCGCCACCGTTTACATTCACAACAATACACTGGAAGCTCAGATAGCCTCAGTAAACCAGAAGATGGCGGCACAACAGGTTCGTGCACAGGACATAATTGCCCTTAATCAACAGGTTAGTTCAGTGGAAGTGGTTAGAGATGCTCTCGTTACCGACCTCGATGCTTTTAAGGCTGATAGGGATGAAATTAATGGTGAGCTTGGGATGGCAAATAGCTGCTTACCCGGGGGAGTGGATTTGGGGAGAATGAGCCTTACTAAAAGGGCCGGGGAATTAACGGGGTACACCCTGGTAGTCGAAGCTTATGCTGGCAGTGAGGAAGACATTCTCAGGTATGGCGAGGCTTTGAGGGCAAGCGGGCGTTTTGACCTGGTGGTGATTACCGCAGTGGATAGTGGAGGGGGGGAAGGGCACGGATATACAGCGACAATAACGCTGACCAAAGTTATTTAGCCTCTTTTTGGTTCAGCCTTGCTTAGCAATCTTGCATATTACTTGTATACTATCAGTTTGCAACTGTTCACCCTAAGTCGTTTTGCTTTCTTAGCCGCTGTATTCCAGCATAGATAGGTGACAGCTGAAAGAAAGCAAAGCTCAAAAATCAAAAAGCAAAATGACAGAGCAAAGTTTAAAAATGTAGTTGCCCAATTTATTGGGCAAATGCGCCTGATGAATCAGGCAACTACAGAAATTTGGAGGTGAAGAATTTCCCGGCAACGGCAGAAGGGCTGTCGTTGCGAGCCTTTTTCACTGTTATTTATTGGGGGCTCCCCTTTGTTGTCATTGCGAGCCGAAGGTGCGGCAATCCCGGGGGTGTGAGGTTGCTTCGTCGTTACCACTCCTCGCAATGACAGGGGGTGTGCCTCGCAATGACAGGAGGGGGCTAATCGTCACTAATCACATGAACGAGTGCACTTTTATTTACAAAATCTTGCAAGTATGGTATAGTTGCTAACAATGCAGGCGTCCTATTACCATATTCCTATTGATGCTATTGCTTATTATGGGTATGATAAAATTGCAGCAAGAAAGTAAGTGCAAGTTTAGGAGGTAAGAAATAAAAAGGAAAGTACCTTACGTAGCGATCGGGGCCTTGAGCAGGTTCCTCGAGCATATGAGGCAGACTAGCCTGCCTACAAAAGTAGATGCTGACCTACTGGTAGATTATGGCATATCCAGAGGCAACGTTTTTGCTTTGCTCAGCGCACTCAAGTTTCTGAATCTTATAGATGACAGAGGTGAGCCTACTTCGGATTTTGGCTCACTTCAAACCATGGGGAAAGAATTCCAAGATAACCTGAAGCGGATAATTAAAACGGCATATGCGGAGCTATTCTCCAGGTTTGACCTCACCAAGGATAGCCGGGAGCATATCAGGAATTACTTTGCCCGGAATTACTCAGCGTCTCAGGCAGGGAAAGCTACAACTTTGTTTTATGGCCTGTGTAGTAAAGCTGGTATCCCGACTATTGAGGAAAAGGAGTTAAGGATTCCTAAGGCGAGGCTAGTTTCTGAAAAGCCGAAGGACAAGATAGACACTAGCGGGGAAGAAGAACAAAAGGAGGCCGAACCTCGCGAGAAGGAGCGCAAGGTTCAGGGTGAGCCTCATATTGATATTCACATTCATTCCAGAGATTTTGCTTCAATGCAGCCTAACCAGATACAAGTCTTCTTTAATGGCTTAAGCAAGGTTGTAAAGAAGAGAGAGAAGTCTGAAGAGGAAGAAAGTTAAAGCACTTCGGCTATTTTAACTACCAGGTTGGCGTATTTTCCTTGGTTTATGGCCATACCTCTTAAATGAAAGTCCAGTATATTTGGTTGATATTGCTGCAATTTTGCTATTTGCACAATTTTAGACATATCAAGGTTTTCTGGTAGCAAGTCAGAAATGCAAAATATTCTGTCCCTGATTGACCAGCGATGAATTGTTTAATTGCTGTATCAAATAATGCCCTCTCTTGTGGAATTGCATTATTTATTTTTTACAGAAAATCAATAATATTTTTGCAATTTCCGCAATTTTCTATTGACAAATTTTTCTGTTTGTGGTAGTTTTAACTGTTCGACTGAAACTAAATTGCAAGATGGAGGTAAAGTGCAAAATATTGTTGATCTGCTAAGGATTGCTAAAGAACATGGTGCCTCTGATTTACATTTGGTTGCTAATTACCCTCCTTTTTTGAGGGTAAATGGTGACATCAAACCGATAAAGGAAGTAGAACGACTGACTCCCGAGAGTATTGAACGAGCACTTGAGGGGTTAGCCACACCAGCGCAGCTTGAGGAGTTTCATCGCACTCTCGAGCTTGATTTCGGTGAAAGCTTGCCTCAGCTGGGGAGAATTCGTTGCAACGCTGCTCGGCAGCGAGGCGCAATTAGCATGGCCATTCGATTATTACCTCCTCAGATTCCTAGCTTAGACGAACTGCATTTGCCTCAAACGTGTAAGGAACTGGCTATGTATCCCCGAGGGCTAGTGGTAATCTCAGGTCCTACTGGAGCTGGTAAGAGCACTACCATGGCAGCTATGATAAATCACATCAACTTAAATACGGCAAGCCACATAATTAGCATTGAGGATCCTATCGAGTATACTTATACTAATATAAACTCCGCCATCACTCAAAGGGAATTAGGCGCAGATACCCACTCCTTCGCTGAGGCTTTAAAGCACGTATTACGGCAAGACCCTGATGTTATCATGGTTGGTGAGATGAGGGATGTAGACACTGCTGCTGCAGTTCTCAGCATAGCTGAATCTGGGCATCTGGTGTTGACTACCGGGCATGCTACTAGTGCCTATCAGTGTACTGAGAGGGTTATAGACCTCTTCCCACCAGAGCAGAGGTATTTGGCTCAAATCAGGCTGGCTTCCTTGGTAGTAGGTGTTCTGTGCCAGATTTTGGTGCCACTGGCAGATGGCTCAGGAAGAACTCCTGCCGTGGAGGTAATGCTCGGTAATGTGGCAGTTAAGAATCTCATCAGAGAAGGAAAGATCTATCAGCTATCTAACGTTATCCGTACCAGCAGTCTAGAAGGTATGGAGACCCTGGACCAAGCGTTGGTTAGGCTTTATCTCCGGGGGATGATTACCCTTGAGTCTGTGGGAAGCTTTTGCAATGATAGAGAGGAAGTGGAACGGCTCATTGGTAAGGTGCCAGTTCTTGTTCATGCTGAATCACGTTCACGAGTCCGCGAAGCAAGCAGAGCTTCCTCCGTATAAATTTGCCTATGCTCGATTATCCTGGTCCAGTCATTTAGCATTTAACGCTTCTGTGTTGACTGTGGTCTGAAAAGTATCGGAGGTTACCTGTCGCCAGTCATGGGAATGAGCACTGAGGTTGTTTATTTGTCATTGCGAGGAGCGCTAGCGACGAAGTAATCCCCAGGTCAAATCCTAAACTCAAAGCACTAAACTCTAAACAAATCCTAATATCCAAATTCAAAACTCAAAACCCCTTTGGTCATTTGGATTTTGGTCATTTGATATTGTTTAGTATTTCGGATTTAGGATTTGGAATTTCATCAGGGGATTGCCACGCTTCGCTCGCAATGACAGAGGGGAGTTGCTAAACAATCTCATGAGCACTCCTTTTTGACAAGCTTGTCTTGTCAATGCTATTATGAATTTTAGAGTTAAACATGGTGACTTTATATCGAGGGGGACTCGGGGGGTGGTGATAGGTGGAAGACGCTGATAGTTGGCTTATAGCAGCCTTTATACTCTGTCTGTTATTTTCGGCTTTCTTTTCCAGCGCTGAGGCAGCTTTTCTTGCTCTGCCCAAACTCCGCATAAGATATCTGGCTGAAAATGGACGTAAGAGGGCTGAGCAGTTAGCCAGGATGGCTGAGAGCCCCGAGAAATTTCTGGCTACCGTTTTATTGGGAAATAACCTGGTAAATGTGGCTGCGGCTGCTCTGGGCACTGTTATGGCGGTGGCGGCCTTCGGTCTGGTCCGTGGTCCAATTATCGCTACTATCGGGGTAACGGCATTGATTTTGATTTTTGGTGAGGTCATTCCTAAGACTTTAGCAGTGCATCACGCTGAGCGGCTATCTTTGCTTTACGTTAATCCACTGAGGGTGATGCAGTGGTGTCTTTACCCCTTTGTGTTGGCGTTAAGCCGCATTGGTTTGGGGTTTATCAGGGTAATAGCTCAGCCCGATGAAAGAAAGTTGACAAGCGAGGGAGAGATAAGGTCGGCAATAAATGTCGGACAGGTTGAGGGGGTGGTGGAACAGGATGAAGCGACGATGCTGCACAAGGTTTTTGAGTTTACTGACCGTCCGGTGAGCAAGGTGATGATTCCCAGGACGGAAATAGCCTGGGTGGAGCAAGGAACGAAGATTGGCGAAATTCTGGATATTTATGGTCAAACGCCTTACAGCCGTTTTCCGGTGTATAAGGAGAACACCGATAATGTGGTCGGCATTTTGTTTGTCAAGGACATACTTATGAAATTAAACAATGGCATTGTCGATAAGGAAGCGGTTATCGATGATTTAATACACCCGGCTCACTTTGTGCCTGACAGCAAGCATCTCGGAAAACTTCTTACCGAGATGAGAAACGGAGGTTATCACGTAGTAATCGTGGTCGATGAATATGGTGGTGTAGCCGGAATGGTTACTCTAGGGGAGCTAACTGAAGAGATTATCGGTGACATTGGCGATGAGCTGGTCGAGGAAAAGAAGGAATTCGTGGTGACCGGGCACAACACTTTCCAGTTGGATGGCGGATTTCGAATTGAGGAAGCTAATCAGGAATTGGGACTGGCTTTACCTGAGGGAGATTATGAGACTGTGGCTGGTTTTATTCTCAGCCATCTTGGCAGAATACCAAAGCAAGGTGAGCAGCTGAAGTATCGCCAGCTGAAATTTGTTATCACCGCAATGCAAGGGGTGAAGATAGAGAGAATTGTGGTGACTAAAGAAGAGGAAAGTGTTCCCTGAGAATTCCGCAAATTCTTAGGGTTAAAGGGGATGCAGCGCCTGCGGGTTAGATTTGGGCGTGGTGAAGAGGTTAAATTTATTGCTCATCTTGACATTGTGCGATTCTGGGAAAGAGCGTTTCGCAGAGCGGAAATCCCGTTAGCTTATTCCCAGGGATTTACCCAACATCCCCGAATTTCACTGGCAGCACCTTTGCCAGTAGGGGTAACCAGTGAATTCGAGCTTATGGATGTATGGCTGAAACAGTGGATGCCGCCAAAATCCTTTTTGATGAAGGTAGCACAGCAGTTACCTCGCGGCTTTGAAATATTCGATGTTCTAGAAGTGGGGCTTCATCTACCTTCGCTGCAATCAGCCGTTACCTTCGCTGAATATCATGTCGGTATAAAAACAGAAAAAAAAGAACGAGAGATACAGGACTCCTTAGATTCCCTGCTTCAAGCTAAACAATTGCCCTGGCAGCATTATAGAGGCAAAGAAGTGCGTCGGTATGATTTACGGGCGTTGATAGATAATCTCTGGCTTATTAGCTATCATTCTGACCATGAACCTTTCGCTTCCCGTGTCATTGCGGGCGAAGCGAATGGGTTCCCGGAAAATTCGCAGAATTTTTTGGGTGAAAAGCAATCTCATCTCGTTTCGGGTGAACTCCATGAGAAACCCCTGTGTGTTTTGGGGATGAAGTTGAGGTGTGATACTACAGGCAGCGGTCGTCCCGAGCAGGTGATTAGCGCCCTGTCTTTCCCCGATTATCCTGAATTTATCCACCGCACGAGGTTGATGTTGAAGAACCAATGAGTAAAACGGGTTTCCTAAAAATTTGGAGAATTTTTAGGGTAAAAGTGACCTTAGCGCAAACTTTCCTCGATGCTGAACGTCAGCACAAAGCTCAGCAATATGGTAAATTGACGCGGAGATTATTGTTCATTGAGCTGGGGATAGGCGTCGTTTTACTACTATTTTTGCTTTTAAGTGATGCCTCAGCAAAGCTAGCTGGGTTTCTTGTCCTTCCCCCACCGTTATCAGCGGCATTATACTTCCTCATTCTCGCATTTGGTCTGGGAGTAATAATGGCGCCTTTAGGCTATTATCAGGACTTTATCTTACCTCACCGCTTTGGGTTATCACATCAAAAGTTAGCTAGCTGGCTGGCGGATAGAGCTAAAGCTTTAGCGCTAGGGTTATTGCTAGCGGTGTGTTTGATTATAGCTACCTACTGGCTTATAGAGCATCTTGTCACGCTATGGTGGTTGGTAGCCTGGTTGATTGTGCTCTCAGTAAGTCTCGTTCTCAGCTTGCTTGCTCCCACTGTTTTAATGTCGTTGTTTTTTAAATTAGAACCGTTACCGGATGGCGAGTTAAAGCAAAGGCTAGCGTGTTTAGCACAGCGAACTGGGGTTGATATTAAAGATATATTTACCATAAATCTAAGCAGCAAGAGCACCACGGCTAACGCCATGCTCGGTGGACTTGGTAAAACGAGGCGGATTATCCTCAGCGATACTATGCTCAAGGAGTATTCCCCTGAGGAAATAGAGGTAGCCCTGGCTCACGAGCTCGGGCATTACCTTCACCATGATATTATTAAACTTTTCTCGGTCCAGGCAGCGGCATTTTTACTGGCATTTTACCTGGCAAATCTCGCTCTGGTCGGAGGTGTGGCGCTATTTTCTTACCATGGGATAAGCGATATTGCTGGGCTTCCCTGGTTGCTCATGGTTCTGGCAGCATTATTTTTGATATTGCGCCCACCGCTTAATTGGTATAGCCGGCACATTGAGGTGGCAGCGGATAAAACAGCGCTGGAGTTAAGCGACAATCCTGAAGGTTTCATTAATCTAATGACTAAGCTCACTGACCAGAATTTGAGTGAAGCTGAACCTGTCCACTGGGAGAAGGTTTTGTTTCGTGACCATCCTTCGTATAATGAGCGAGTAAAGTTAGCTCACGAATACAAGCGTGTGCCTATTTGAGCTATGGGAAAGGTCAAGCTGGAATCCAGGGTATTAAACTTCATTGGCAAACATAGCTTAATTCCCACCGGGGAAACAGTGGTTGTCGGGGTATCCGGTGGTGCTGATTCGGTTTGCTTGCTTAATCTGCTTACAAAATGGCAGCAGAGCTTAGGAATGAAAGTTCATGCTGCTCATTTGAACCACCAGCTTCGAGGTGCTGAAGCTGAGGCAGATGCCAGGTATGTTGCCCATCTCGCTGGCTCTCTTGATGTTCCAATCACTATTGATGCGCGGGATGTAAGTGCCTATCGTAGGGAGAGAAATTGCTCCCTTGAAGAAGCTGCTCGAGAGCTACGCTATGACTTCCTGGCAACGGTGGCTAAGAATGTTGGTAGCAGGCTAATAGCAGTGGGTCATACCCGGGATGACCAGGTAGAGACAATTTTGTTACATATTTTAAGGGGTGCGGGGACTGCAGGATTATGTGGTCTTAAACCTCGCTTGCCTCTGGTAAGTAGCATCTGGGTGATAAGACCTCTTCTTGAGATTACCAGAGAGGAGACAACGAGCTATTGTCAGCAGCATCAACTTGAGCCTCACAGCGATTCCTCCAATCTCTCCCTATCCTTTCTACGAAATCGTCTTCGCCTCGAGCTGTTGCCCTTGCTCAGAAAATATAATCCCAGCATAGATAGAGCACTTCTTTGCCTTGCCGAAATTGCTGACGGCGATGTTTCCTTTATTGAACAACAAGCGTTGCAATTGTGGGATAGAGTAGCCCGTGAAGAGGGACGAGTTGTTTATCTTGACAAGGAAAAGGTTGCCCGCTCACCTGTAGCGCTGCAGCGCCGGCTAATAAGGCTGGCGATAACCAGGATTCTGGGAAATGCCCGAGACATCGAGGCAAACCATGTTGAAGCGATAAGGAACTTGTTGACCAGTTCCAGGGGTAAGAGTGTTTCGCTGCCCCATGGTCTTACCTGTCACAGCGAAAGTGGTGAGATTATTATCGCTGGTGGAAGCCCTGCGAACTGACGAATTATAGTTAACCGCATAACCTCGTATAAAATTCCTCTCCCTGAGGGTGTTTAAAAATGTAGTTGCCCAATTTATTGGGCAGATGCGCCTGATGAATCAGGCAACTACAGAAATTTGGGGGTGAAACATCTCTGATATGCCTAAAAACGAACGCAAAATCAAAATTAAACAGCCTCCTTCCTTGATGGGAGGTGAGGCTTGTCCTGAGCGAAGCGAAGGAACTAAGGTGGGGTGAATTTCCCCCTCCCTCTAACTCCCTTCCACCATATTTGCCCGGGAGAATTATAGGGAATTTTGCCATTGACTATAAAGAGGGTGTTTACTAACCTCACCCCCTTAATCTTACCCCACGAAATCTTTGATTTCGTGGGGGCCCTTTATCCCCCTCTCCTTCAAAAGAGAGGGGAAGAGATTTATAGAGAGGGGTTTCACCCCTCTCTTACCGGCACTCCCCTTCCCTTGCTAAGGAAAGGGGGTCATGGGGATAGGTTGCTAAACAATCTCTATAAAAATACCTCAGATTACTAGAGTCTCTTTGTTTATAGCTTACGCATTACAACTTGGTTATTTTTTAGGGGCTAATAAGGCTTTTGCAGTGTCCACCACTTTCTTTACTGCCAAGCCAAGCAGGCTTAAACCGATTCCTAAAGCGATTAGAGGGATACCGAAGAGTAAAAATAGCGGGAGAGATGTAAAAAAAGCTATTATCCCGAATGCTACCCCGACAATCCCCAAAACTATGACGGTATAAAATATAATGGACTCACGCATTTATGCACCTCCTAAAAATTTAGTATTAATTATAACTGTAGAGACATATTTTTTCCAGAGGGTGTACTGGTTCATATGATTAGTGACACTAACTCGTCTCTTGTCATTGCGAGGAGTGTTAACGGTTGCGAGGCGTAGCCGAAGCAAACTGGAGCATGAGATTCCTCGTTTCACTCGGAACAAGGATTGCCACGCTTCGCTCGCAATGACAAGGAGGTATTTCTTAGTGTTATAAACATATAGTGTGCCACCTATCTACCTGAACCAGAACAGAGAGGCCGCATTACATTAAATTATCCCGTTTATTTGACTGAAATCATATTGATTAGTTAGTATTGTGGTAGTAAAATAAGCGTTCGGATTCTTAGGGGGTAATGACATGATAGAGATGATAATTGATAGCATTCGGGTTAGCTTGATGAATAATCAACGTGTGGTGATTTTGAAGGAGAAGGGGACTAATTATTACTTACCTATCTGGATTGGTCCTGCTGAAGCAGATGCTATTGCGGTAAAGCTGCAAAATGTGGAACTACCTCGCCCGTTAACCCATGATTTGTTGCAAAGTGTAATTTCAACCTTAGGGGGAACGCTTAGCTACGTGGAGGTTAATGACCTCCAGAATGATACCTTCTATGCCAAACTCTACATCAGCGTCGATGGAGAGCAAAAGGAGGTTGATTCTCGCCCCAGCGATGCTATAGCTCTAGCGGTGAGAACTGGAGTGCCGATATACGTTGAGGAATCGGTGCTGGATAAAGCTGGTATCATGCTTGATGAAGAAACAGGCAAACCCGTTTCTGAAGGCAAATCGGGAAAAAAAGAAGGAGTCGATGAGCAGGAGATGAAAGGGCTCTCAGCGTTTAAGGAATTCATAAACACCCTTGATTTAGACGACTTTAAGAAACGTAAATCCTAGTTCACTTTGACTGGGGACTTTGGTGAAACAATGGCCAGCAGCGATACAGTTACTGGTAGTGGGCTTTTATGTCGCGTTCAGCCTTTTAATACCAGTGGGCATAGGTTTTTGGTTTGACCACAGAGCATCTCATGAATTCCCGTTATTTACCCTTATTGGTCTTGGTGTTGGCACCATAGTTATGATTTACGGAGTTTACCGCATGGTCAAGCCATTTATGGAAGAGGCTAAGAAGGAAGAACTTCGTGGACCGGCAAGGATGCTCGCAAAGTTGGCATCTTCAAAGCCGAAAAAGGATAAAGAACAGGAATAATGGCTAAAAGGAAGGTTTTAGGCTGCTCCTTAAATTTGATAATCATTATCTCCATCGTCTTTTTAATTTTAATAGTAGTTAGCTTCATCGGTGGCAGTGTGGGGGCATTGATAACGGGTGGAGAACCATTGAGCATTTTTGCTGTTCAGCCCCCTCATCCTCAATTAGCCGCGGAGCATCCTTTCCCCAATCTTCCGATAACTAACACCATGATCACTGCCTGGATAAGTATCCTGGTGGTATTTGGCTTATTTTTTGCTGCTACGCGAAGAATGAAGCTTGTTCCCCGTGGTTTTCAGAATTTTGTGGAATTTATCTATGAAGCAGGGGCAAACTTCATTGAAGATGCTGCGGGTAAAAAGTATGGGAGATGGTTTTTCCCTGTTTGTGTCACCATCTTTTTGTTTGTCTTGGCTAATGCCTGGATTAATCTCATACCCGGTTTTGAGACCATCAAGATGAATGGTGAGCCCCTACTTCGCAATGCCAATACCGATATAAATGTGCCCTTAATGCTTGCCGTAGTCGCTTTTATCTCAATAGAGTATTGGGGATTTAAGGCAAAGGGGGCTCCTTATTTAGAGACCTTTTTTAACTTTAGGCCGTTGGGTTCTGGCTTCAAGCAGTTGTTTACCGGCAAGATTAAGGCTGGTTTTGCCGGCATCTTTACTGGTATAATAGTTGCCTTTGCTGGCATATTGGAGATATTAAGTCACTTTATCCGTATGGTTAGCTTTACCTTTCGTCTTTTTGGCAATATGACCGCCGGGGCGATATTAACCCTGATAATGATTTTCCTCATCCCCTGGGTGGCTCCTTCGATATTTTACGGGCTGGAGGCATTCTTTGGCTTTGTCCAGGCGATGATATTTGGTGGACTGACGTTGGGCTTTGCCTGTGCTGCGGTAATGGCTGAAGAATAAATAAAGTAAATACGAAATCCTAAGCAAATTTAAGTTTAGGATTTCGCTGAAAGGAGGTTAAACTGATGGAAATTTCGGTAGAGGTAGCTAAACTATTGGGTGCCGGTCTGGCTATAGGCTTGGGGGCTATTGGTCCTGGGATTGGCATCGGGCTACTTGGAATGGGTGCTATGAATGCCCTGGGGCGCAATCCCGAGGCAAGAGGGCCGATAATGACCAATATGATTCTGGCTATCGCCTTTGCTGAGGCAGTGGCTATCTATGCCCTTATTGTAGCTATCTTGCTTATTTTCGTAGCCTAGTCTGATTCTAAGGAGTAAATAAAATATGGGTCTAGGGTTAGATTTACCGACTTTTATTGGTCAGCTTGTCAGCTTTCTTATCCTGCTTGGCTTGCTGGTCTATTTCGGCTATAAGCCAATTCGAAAGATGCTTGACGAGAGAACGAACAGGATAAAGGAAGGCATGGAGCAAGCTGAGGCGGCGAAGCAAGAATATGAGCAAGCTAAAGTGGCAGTGCAGGAGCAGATTAGTAAAGCACGTGAGGAGGGGCAGGCAATAATTAGCCAGGCTGCTCAAATTGGAGATAGGCTTAAAGAGGAAGCAAGGGGAGAAGCGAGGAAGGAAGCTCAGGCTCTTGTCGAACGGGCTCGCGTTGAGCTGGAGCGAGAGCGAGATAAAGTCATTGATGACTTGCGCCACGAGTTTGTAGATACCGCTATTTTGGCTGCTGAGAAAGTGATTAATGAGACACTGGATAAGGAAAGACACAGAAAACTTATTGAACAGGCGATGGAGGAAAGCACTACTTTCAAGGAAAATTAGGATTTCACCCTCACCTAACCTCTCCCTTCAAGGGAGAGGGGAAAACAGTTCTCCCTCCCCTAGAGGGAGGGAGTTAGAGGGAGGGGGAATAGTAAGATGGCGAGAATAGCTTCTGGTAAACGGTATGCTCAAGCTGCCTTCGAGCTGGCAAGGGAGAAAAATGAGCTGGAAAGCTGGCAGGTTGACTTGAGGAAGATTGCTGAACTGAGCACCGATGAAAACCTTACGGATTTATTGGAGAACCCCAGGCTTCCTTTCCAGCTTAAAAGGGAGCTTCTTGAAACACGGCTGGGGGACATAAATGCCCTGGCGTTGAATCTTGCCTGCCTCCTGGTAGGTAAGGGCATATTAGGAATTGCCGGTGATATTTCGCGGGAATATGACCGTTTACTGGATGCTCATCGGGGCATTGAACACGCTGAGGTGGTTACTGCTTTATCCCTGGATGAGGGGGATAAACAGAGGCTTTCCAGTAAGCTTGGGGAGCTGGTCAATCGTGAGGTCATCGTTGATGCTCGAGTCGACCCCGCTATAATTGGAGGATTTAAAGCTAGGGTTGACGATATGCTTATTGATGCAAGTGTGCGTAATAGGCTGGAATCTTTGAGAAAGAGCTTAGTAGGAGTTGGCAGGTAATGTTAAATACTAAATACGAAATCCTAAGCACTAAACAATATCAAATGACAATGACAAAAATTCAAAACAAAACGGGTTTCGGTATTCGAATTTTGGGATTTAAAAATTTGTTTAGGATTTAGAGCTTAGATTTAGGATTTTCAATGAGCGATAGCGAAGCTTTAGGGGAGGTAGCATGGCAACTAGAGGACAAGATATTGTTTCGGTAATTAAGGAGCAAATCGAGCATTTTGGTGCTACTGTAACTGCAACGAATGTGGGCACGGTAGTGGAAGTCGGCGATGGCATCGCTCGAGTTCATGGTCTGAGCGCTGCGGGATACAATGAATTATTACAATTCCCTCACGATATTATGGGATTGGCTCTTAATTTGGAGGAGGACAATGTTGGTGCTGTTGTCCTCGGTGACTGCAGCTTGATCAAGGAAGGCGACGAAGTGAGTGCAACGGGGAGAGTGGTTGAGGTTCCTGTTGGCGATGCGCTTATTGGAAGGGTAATTGACCCATTGGGACATCCCCGTGATGGTAAGGGGCCGATCAACACAGATAAGACCCGCCCTGTAGAGAGGGTGGCGCCAAATGTGGTGCTCAGAAAGCCTGTGGATACGCCGGTGATGACCGGTATTAAGGCTATAGACAGCATGATTCCCATCGGGAGGGGGCAACGTGAACTTATCATTGGCGACCGTTTTACCGGTAAATCAGCCATTTCAATTGACACCATAATTGCTCAGAAGGGTGGTGACCTCATTTGCATTTATGTGGCAATCGGGCAAAAAACATCCAAAGTAGCTCAGGTGGTAGCTACTCTGGAGAAGTACGGTGCTATGGAACATACTATCGTTGTAGCTGCTGATGCTTCTGCCCCGGCAGCATTGCAATATCTTGCTCCTTATTCCGGTTGTGCTATAGGTGAGGAGTTTATGGAACAAGGAAAAGATGCCTTGATTGTCTATGATGACCTTTACAAGCATGCTTGGGCTTACCGGCAGATTTCCCTATTGTTGCGTCGCCCTCCAGGCAGGGAAGCTTACCCTGGTGATATTTTCTATCTTCATAGCAGGCTTCTGGAAAGAGCAGCCAGGTTAGCCCCTGAGTATGGTGGCGGCTCCCTTACTGCTTTACCTATTATTGAAACTCAAGCCGGTGATATGTCAGCTTACATTCCTACGAATGTGATTTCCATTACCGATGGACAAATCTATCTTGAGCCGGATTTATTCAATGCGGGCATTCGTCCCGCAGTAAATGTAGGATTGTCGGTATCTCGAGTCGGTGGCTCAGCGCAAAGGAAGGCGATGAGGCAGGTAGCTGGTAAGTTGAGGCTAGACCTAGCTCAGTTCCGCGAGCTTCAATCTTTTGCCCAGTTTGGTGCTGCTGACCTGGATAAAGCTACCAGAGACCAGTTGGAGCGTGGTCGCCGTATCACCGAGGTGCTAAAGCAGCCTCAATATTCACCTATGTCTTTGGGAAAACAGGTAATGATTCTCTATGCAGTGACCAATGGCTATCTTGACGATGTGCCCTTGGACAAAGTAATTGCCTGTGAAGAAAGTTTGCATCGATTCATGGAGACTAACCATCCTGAGCTGGAACAGAAAATCAACGATGATAAGGAAATAAAGCCCGAAACTGAAGAAGCTTTGAAGGCTGCAATACAGGCGTTCAAGGAAGGTGCTACATATTAAATACTAAATCCGAAATCCTAAATCCTAAACAAATTTTGAAATTTGAATTTTGGATTTGTTTAGAGTTTAGAAATTACTATTTAGGATTTTTAATTGAAGGATAATGGCTAGCACTCAGGTTCTTCGTCGTCGCATCCGCAGTGTCCAGGGGACTCAGAAAATATGCAAGGCAATGGAGATGATTGCCACTGCCAAGATGAGGCGGGCGCAAGACCAGGCAGTAACAGGGCGACCTTATGCTGAGAGAATAAGCCAGGTAGTCGCTGACCTTGCTATTCACTCACAAGTTGATGGAGAAGCTCATCCCTTACTGCAAAAGAGGGAGGTTAGCAAAATCGCGATAGTTTACATCACTACTGACCGTGGGCTATGTGGTGGCTTAAATGCTAACCTGAATCGCCTTGTGGCTAACTTCATTCTGGAGCAAACTGTTGCCGTTACTTTAATTACGGCGGGACGAAAGGGGAGGACCTTCATGATTCGTAATGGGCAGGATATTCGTGCTGAGTTCACTGGCATCAGCGACCGTCCTACTTTACTGGAGACACTGCCTATTTCCCGGGTGGTTATTGATGATTATGCCAGTGGTGACGTTGATAAGGTATACCTTGCTTATCCCCGCTTTGTCACCACCATGGTTCAGAGACCTGTGATGGAGACATTGCTTCCCGTTGAGCCGACAGTGGTACCTCCAATACAAAGGGTGGAATATATTTACGAACCTGCCCCTGGCGCTGTTTTAGACCAGCTATTGCCCCGGTTTGTGGAGATGCAGGTATATCATGCCATACTTGAGCTTATCGCCTGTGAGCAATCAGCACGGATGGTAGCCATGCGCAGTGCCAGCGATAATGCTAAAGAGCTTATTGAAGATTTAACCCTGACCCTGAATAAAGTGCGGCAGGAGACCATTACCAAGGAGATTTGTGATATCAGCGGCGGAGCGGAAGCTCTGGCTTAAGGAGGTTAATAAATGACAAGAAGCGAAGGATTCAGGGTCGCAATGACATTAACAGGCAGGAGGTAATACATGGCAAAAGGTAAAGTAGTTCAGGTTATCGGGACAGTGGTGGATATAGAGTTTCCTCCTGATGAACTTCCGGCGATAAATAACGGTATAGAGATACCAATGGACGGGGGTAAGGTTATTGTTGAAGTCCAGCACCATGTTGGTAATAACTGGGTCCGTGGTGTCGCCTTAACTCCTACCGATGGTTTGGCGCGAGGAGCTGAGGCTATCGATATGGGAACTCCAATTACCGTGCCTGTTGGAAGAGCAACCCTGGGGAGGCTATTCAATGTTTTCGGTGAACCCTTGGATGGACTTGGTGAGGTGAAAGCGGAGCAGAGATATCCTATTCACCGCCCCTCACCTTCTTTAGAGGAACAGGAAGCAACTCCTCAAATGTTGGAGACGGGGCTCAAGGTTATGGACTTAATCACTCCTTTCACCAGAGGGGGAAAGGTTGGGGCGTATGGTGGTGCTGGCGTAGGCAAGACGGTTATCATTATGGAGCTGATTCGTAACATCGCCACTGAGCACGGTGGTTTTTCCGTTTTTGCCGGTATAGGTGAAAGGTCACGTGAAGGCAACGACCTGTGGCTGGAGATGCAGCGGTCGGGGGTTATAGACAGGACCGTTCTTGTCTTTGGTCAGATGAATGAAAGCCCTGGCGTTCGTTCTCGGGTGGGATTAACCGCTGTGAGCATGGCGGAGTATTTCCGTGATGTTGAGGGGCAGGATGTCCTGTTGTTTATCGATAACATATATCGCTATGTCCTGGCCAATATGGAATTATCAGCTCTTCTCGGGCGCATGCCCTCAGCGGTGGGATACCAGCCGACATTGGGCACCGATGTTGGTGAGCTGGAGGAGAGGATTACCACTACCAAAAAGGGGTCAATCACCTCCTTTCAGGCTATTTATGTGCCTGCTGATGACTATACTGACCCCGGCATTGTGGCTACCTATGGTCATCTTGATGCTGTTGTTGCTTTGGAGCGTTCTATCGCTGAGTTGGGTATATACCCCGCTGTTGACCCCTTAACTTCAACATCGAGAATACTTGACCCCGCTATTGTCGGGGAGGAACACTATCAGGTGGCTCGAGGGGTACAACGGACATTACAGCGATATAAAGAGCTGCAGGATATCATCGCCATTTTGGGTATGGAGGAATTAGGCGAGGAGGATAAGCTTACCGTGCATCGTGCTCGTCGCATCCAGAGGTTCTGTTCTCAGCCGTTTCATGTCGCTGAGCAATTTACCGGCATCCCCGGTAAATATGTGCCTGTTAAGGAAACAGTGCGCGGCTTCAAGGAAATTTTGGAAGGGAAGCATGATGACCTTCCTGAGGCTGCCTTCTGGCTGGTAGGCACTATCGACGAAGCGGTGGAAAAAGCTAAGAAGATGGGGGAAGGGTAGTGGCTACATTGAGGCTTGAAATTGTCACTGCGGAAAGAACAGTCTTCGCTGACGATGTTAGCGAGGTGGTAGCCTGGGGAATAGAGGGACAGCTGGGCATTTTACCTCATCATGCTCCTTTGATGACCATGCTTCAATCTGGAGACTTGCTTATCAAAAAGGATGATGAAGAACACTACCTGGCGATAAGCGGTGGTTTTCTTGAGGTGCGTCCTGATAAGGTGATTATTCTGGCAGATGCTTGTGAGCGTGCTGAAGAAATTGATGTGGAGCGTGCCGAAGCTGCCAGACGCCGTGCTGAGGAAATCCTCAAGACTAGACCACCAGAAACGGATACCGCTGTCGCTGAAGCTGCTTTGCGGCGCTCGTTAGCACGAATAAAAGTGGCGGAAAGAAGACGCCGCAAGAAGGGAATATAAAAAGCCGGGTTACATTATTTGTAACCTGACTCTGGTATTATCTTTGGCTGCTTTTACTCGAAGTAAAGTGCGTATTGCCTCAGCTACCCGACCTCCTCTGCCGATAACCCTACCTTTATCATCAGCAGCAACCTCCAGTTTAATCAATAAGCCCTCATCGCTATTCTCTTCGGTGATGGTGACATTATCTGGCTCAGCTACGATAGATTTGACGATGTACTCTACTAATTCCTTCATTTTGTCTCCTTGTCACTCTCACCTTTTTCCTCTCCCTTTAAGGGAGAGGTTAGGTGAGGGCTCCCTTTTTGTGGCTTGAGTTTATCCATAATGCCTGAAATGCCTGATTTCCGAAGCAGGCTATAAACTGTGTCTGTAGGCTGAGCTCCCTGTTTAAGCCATTTCACCACTTTTTCCTCGTTGATATTTATAGTGGCCGGGTCGGTTAATGGGTTATAATGCCCGACAATCTCGATAAATCTTCCATCTCGTGGCGAGCGGCTATCGGCTACCACTATTCGATAAGATGGTTTGTGTTTAACACCTACTCTACGTAATCTGATTTTGACCATTTAATCAACAGTATTATTATCTAAGCAATCATAGTTGTCAATGGCTTCATGGTCTTAGATTTGTCACCGCATGAAAATGGTTTATAATTCGCAAAGATGAAAATATGTGAACTGCATCAGTGGGATGTGAGCCACGAACATGCTAAGGCATTGCAGGTCAGCCTGGCAAAAAAGGTTGTGACTGAGGATGATGGTGTTAATCCTCACCTGATTGCTGGTGTTGATATATCCTCGGTTGATTCTCGGGGTATAGCTCGGGGGGCGGTGGTGGTATTAAATTACCCGGAACTCAATTTAGTGGAAGTGGAGACTGTGGAAAGGGAAGTCACTTTTCCTTATATACCGGGGTTATTGTCTTTCCGGGAAGCTCCGTTAATATTAGCTGCTTATGAAGAATTATCCAGCGTTCCTGACCTGGTTCTGGTCGATGGGCAGGGGATTGCTCACCCGAGGAGGCTCGGGCTTGCCGCGCATTTAGGGCTTTTCCTCGATGTGCCCACCATAGGCTGTGCTAAATCTAGACTTTGTGGTGCTCATAAGCTTGTGGAGGAAAAGATTGGCTTCTATGCCCAGCTGGTTGATGATGGTCAGGTCATCGGGGCTGCCTTGAAAACCAAGCTTGGAACGAAACCGATATATGTTTCCGTAGGGCATAAGATTAGCCTTAGCTCAGCGATAAAATGGGTGCTCAATTGCTGTCGCGGCTATCGTCTTCCTGAGCCAACAAGGTTAGCTCACCTTGCCGCTGGAGGCAACTTGAGGATAGAGACGGGTAAGCAAGGGAAATTATTTGATTAACATTGGGGAGGAGTAATGGAAGAACAGAAGGAAAAACTGGGTGCTCTGCTTCGCCAAATCTCACAAATAATGGAGCATCTTTGACATCCCTGGCGAGGAGAAGAAAGTTGCTCGGATAGAGGCAGAATCGGCAAATCCTGACTTCTGGAATGATTCAGCCAGAGCGCGGGCAGTGATGCGGGAACTGGGAGCGAAGAAGAATCTAATTCGCCCCTGGCGTGAGCTGGAAAAGAAGGCTTCTGATCTTTATGACCTCGTTTGCCTCGCTGAGGAGGAGGGTGACTCTTCGCTAAGTGAAGAGATAAACATGGGGGTGGAGAAGGTAGCCTCGCAATTTGAGCAGATGGAAAATCAACTGGTTCTGAGTGGCGAGTATGATGCCCGCAATGCCATGCTTGCCATTCACGCTGGTGCTGGCGGCACGGAATCACAGGATTGGGCAAGTATGTTGCTCAGAATGTATTTGAGGTGGGCGGAAAGGCATGATTACCACGCTGAGACATTGGATATTTCCCATGGCGATGAAGCAGGCATTAAAAGTGCTATCTTGGGAATTAAAGGAGACTACGCTTACGGCTATCTCAAGTGTGAGCATGGGGTTCACAGATTGGTGCGACTTTCGCCCTTTGATGCTGACCATGCCCGGCATACCTCTTTTGTGTTGGTGGAGGTTCTTCCTGAAGCAGAGGAAGAGGTGGCTTTGCAGGTAAATCCTGAGGATTTGAAGGTGGAGACTTTCAGGTCGAGCGGGCCTGGCGGGCAGCATATGCAAAAGACAAGCAGCGCTGTCCGGGTAACTCACCTGCCCAGTGGGCTGACCGCGGTTTGCCAGAGTCAGCGCTCCCAGCATCAAAATAAAGAAAGTGCATTGAGAATCCTTTATGCGCGTCTCCTGGAAGTGGAGCGTGTAAAGAAAGATGAGGATAAATTAAAGCTCAAGGGTGAGCGTATTGAGGCTGGGTGGGGAAATCAGATTCGGAGCTATGTCCTTCATCCTTACAAAATGGTGAAAGACCATCGCACCGGTTTCGAGGTTAGCGATGCTGAAGCAGTGCTCGATGGAGAGCTGGACGGGTTTATCAATGCTTACCTTCGCTCCAAAGTAGGGAAGAAATGATTAAGCACATCGGTTTGGTAATCCTGACACTTCTGCTGTTACTGGTTTTCTCTCCTGTTAAAGCTGAAAGCGATATTTCGGTTCTGGATAGCAGTGTAACCATGGATTTCCCTTATTCCCTTGCGTTTAATCTTGAGGTGGAGAGCAATGCCGATATTGTTGATGCTCGGCTTCATTATCAGGTGGATATGATGAATTATGCTCAGGTTGTTAGCGAGGGCTGGGCTGAGTTTACTCCGGTAACGAGGGTGGAAACTAGCTGGGTATGGGATATGAGGAAGGCAAGCCTGCCTCCGGGGGCAAAGGTAACGTACTGGTGGACTATCAAGGATGCCGATGGTGATGAGTTTCAAACTTTGCCCAAAGTGTTTTGCTTTGAAGATGACCGCTATCAATGGCAAAGCTTGACTGACGGAGAAATAACTATTCTTTGGTATCACGGGGACGGTGAATTCGCCAGTGAGCTAATGAATGCCTGTCAGGAAGGACTTGCCAGGTTAACCCAGGAATTTGGTGCTTATCTTGAAAGGCCTATCACCGTTTACGTTTATGCCTCGTCACAGGAGTTGCAGGGAGCGATGATTTTTCCTCAGGAGTGGACTGGGGGCGTTGCCTTTACTGAATTTGGCATCATCACCATTGGCATTTCACCAGATAGCATTGATTGGGGAAAAGAAGCCTTAGTCCATGAGCTTACTCATTTAGTTGTTCACCAGATAGTTTTTAGTCCTTATGGCTCACTGCCCGTGTGGCTTGGTGAAGGTTTGGCAATGTACAACGAGGGTGAGCTTTCTCCTCAGTTAAGGTCTCGCCTTGAAGAAGCTATCTCTGAGGGCAATCTGCTCTCGGTTCGCAGTTTATGCAGCCCATTTTCTGCCGACCCTGAGAAAGCCTATCTTTCCTATGCCGAGAGCTATAGCCTGGTGGAATACCTTTTGGACAACTATAGCGGAGATAACATGCTTGATTTGTTAACTTTAATTAAGCAGGGTAGCACCTACGATGAAGCTTTAATTGAGGCTTATGGTTTTGATATCGCTGGACTTGATACTCGCTGGCGAGAATCATTGGTGACTTCTCCAGTAATTGTAGCAAGCGAAATGAAGCAATCTCATCCTGCTTTAATCGCTGGGTTATCAACGTTAACTGTGTCTGCAGGAGTTTGGTAGCTTGAAGAATTTTGGGAAAAGAATCTGGCATCTCATATTATTATCTTTTCTAATCTGTGTCTTATTCCTGCCCCAAGCTAGCTGTATTAGCTTTCCACCTGCCACTGAGGATGTCCTCAACCTCTGGGATACCGGACCGATAACCCTTGACCCGGCGATTTCCAGTGAGATGTCCTCTCATAGCTATGTGATGCAAATCTTCAGCGGGTTAGTCCGCCTTGATGATGAACTGGAGGTGGTGCCTGACATTGTTGAAAGTTGGGAAAAGAGTGAGGATGGCAAGACATTTACCTTTCATCTTCACCAGGGAGTTAAATTTCACGATGGCAAAGAGGTCAAGGCGTCAGATTTCAAATATTCCTGGGAGCGAGCTTGTGACCCTGAAACTGGCTCCCAAACAGCAGCTACGTATTTAGGCGATATCGTTGGCGTAAATGATAAGCTTGCTGGCGAGGCAGAGGAAATTTCGGGAGTCAAGGTTGTTGATGATTACACCCTTCAGGTCACCATCGATGCTCCCAAAGCTTACTTCCTGTGCAAACTTACTTATCCCACCGCTTTTGTAGTTGAACAGTCAAATGTGGAGTCGGGAAACGACTGGTGGCGTCACCCAATAGGCACCGGTCCATTCGAGTTAAAGGAATGGTCCTCGGGGCAGCTTCTGGTTCTGGAAAGAAATGAGCTTTATTATGGAGAGTTAGCCAAAGTTAAGCAGGTTACCTTTCATATCCTCGCTGGGAATCCTATGTCGATGTATGAAGATGGTGAAATCGATGTCATGCCCGTTGGCACGTATTACATAGACCTGGTTGAAGATGAAGCCAGCCCATTTTACCAGGAGTTAGCGGTGACTCCTGAGCTCAGCCTATATTACATTGGCTTCAATACTGAGGCACCACCCTTCGATGATGTTAATGTCCGCCGTGCCTTTTGCTATGCTGTGGACAAGGAACGCATCATTAAATCGATATTCCGAGACATGGTAAACAAGGCTGACGGTATATTGCCTCCTGGGATGCCAGGCTACAATGAGAATCTTACTGGGATTGAATACAATGTAACCAAAGCTAATGAGTGTATTGCTGCGTCTGAATATGGCAACGTCTCCAATTTACCGCCGATTACCATCACCATAGGAGGCTATGGTGGCGGTGTTCCTGATTACTTGGGGGCAATTATTCAGGAATGGCGGCAAAACCTGGGAGTTGAGGTTCAGGTAAGACAACTGGAATCGGAGAAGTTTGTGTACCATCTAAGTGAGGAAAAGGATGAGATGTTTATGCTTGGCTGGGTAGCTGATTATCCCGACCCCCATAATTTCCTGGATAATTTGTTTCACACTGGTAGCGAGAATAATATCTTTGATTATCACAATCCTGAGCTGGATGCCTTACTTGACCAGGCTGGCATTGAGCAGAATAGCGAGGCTCGGTTGATGATGTATCAGCAAGCCGAGCAGCAGATTGTCGATGAAGCACCCTGCCTGCCATTATGGTTTGGCAAAAATTATATTTTAGTTAAGCCTCATGTCAAAGGTTATGAGCTCACCCCTCTAGGAATTCCTGACCTGGCCAAGGTCTATATTGAGCGGTAGTGCACTTTATTTTTGCAATTCTACCATAGGGCATGGCGCAGCTCAGCCAAATGCATATTCCTTTATTCCATCTTCTCTCCAGCTTTGATAGACTAGTGTGTTTCTATAATACTATTTACTTTGCTAAAGGGATGTTTCACACTGAGCCTGAGGTTACTGCTCATAACATAGTTATTTCAAAACGGTAATGTGGCGTAACAAAGTCCTCATCGTCATTTGCGTGGAGGCACTAACGCTCATGATAGGGGCGGGCTTTCTCAGTCCGATACTTCCCGGGTTTGTTCAGGAGCTAGGCGTCAGCCCAACCGTAATTGGCACAATGGTGGGGATAGTCATGGCTGCTTATGGCGTAACCCGAATGGCAATAGATATACCAGCGGGCAAGATAGCTCGGCTCTGGGGACGAAGACCACTGCTTATTCTTGGTCCCTCTTTGGTAGCCATCAGTGCCCTTGGCTGTGCCTTTGTTACTGAATACTGGCAACTGGTGGCGTTTCGATTGCTTCAGGGGTTGGGGTCAGGTATCTTCAGCGTGACAGCTTTAATCGTCATCGGCGAAATCTCCACTCAGGCTAACCGAGGTCAATATATGAGCCTCTATTGGGGAAGCTTCCTGCTTGGGACAAGCTTTGGTCCTACTCTGGGCGGCTTTATCGGGGAATATTTAGGCTACCAAGATGTTTTCTTATCTTTTTTCGTGCTTTCCTTAATTGCCACCATATTCGGCTATTTTTTCATACCAGAAACGAGGCAAATCAAAAGCACTCCTGCTAAATCGCCTGACCCTGATGTTAATAAAGCAGTCTCTACACCGCTGAGCAGAAACATAAATTTCTGGCTTATTTGTGCCATGGTGTTAATCACTTTAATCACCATAAGCGGCAATCAAATAACGCTAGTCCCCATTCTGGGTTATGAACATCTCGGGTTAAGTGAAGGGCAGGTGGGATTGGCGCTCACTGTGGTGGCAGTGACGCAGCTAATCATCGTTCCTTTTGCTGGCAGGCTTTCAGATAAGCTGGGCAGGAAAAGGCTCATCGTGCCTGGAGGAATAGTAACAGTGGCGGGACTGCTGATGTTTACCCGGGCAGATTATTACCTATTTTTCTTGCTCAGCAGTGCAATATTGGGGCTGGGAAGGGGATTTGGTGGGCCTGTGCCCACCGCCTATGTTGCCGATATTGCCTCTCCAGAGGATTATGAGCGCACCATGGCGATTTACCGCACAGTGAGCGATGCTGGCTGGGTTATCGGTTCCATCATGCTGGGCTGGCTTAAAGATGTGAGTGGGATAAATTCTCCTTTCTTCCTCGCCGCTGGATTACTGTTCGTGACTACAGTTTGTTTCGCCTTGCTGGCCAAAGAGACGGTCGGCCGTAGCAAATAAGAAAGAGTAACGAAGCAATCTCTAGTCCCTTCGCTACTCGTTCGTTTGCAACGACGGTGAAAAGTCCGAGCATAGATTATCAATGATATAGAATACGGGATGGGATATAATGAGCCTTGCTAAGAAGGAATACGAGATGGGATTTTTGGGAGGGTTACTGAACGAGCAAAGTCATGATTGCTTTAGCTTTGGCTGAAATGCTGCGAGGGGAAAGATGAATTGCATTGGCGTCGATATGGTAGAGATAGAGCGCATTGAGGAGGCTATAAAAAGATGGGGGGAGAGATTTCTCAACAGAATTTACACTGAATCTGAGCTTGTAATTTGTGGAGATAGGGTTTCATCCTTATCCTGCCGGTTTGCTGGCAAGGAGGCGGTAATGAAGGCATTGGGTACTGGCGTTAAAGGGGTTGGGTGGCGGGAAGTTGAAATCCTTGCTGATAATCGTGGCAAGCCTGTGGTGCAACTTTACGGTCGGGCTAAAAACAGAGCAGCAGAATTAGACTTGAAAGAATTCTCCATTAGCCTTTCCGATACCAGGCAATTTGCCCTTGCTGTAGCTATAGGAAGCTAATATTTAAGTCATCTTTTAGCAAGTTTCTCCCAGATGTAGGGGCTTCTGATTTCGCTTGCTTCACCCAAAATTATGACCCCGTTTTTTTCATCACCACCACCTTGTAGATCTAACACTCCCGATAATAGCCAAAACCCCGATAACAATCAGGAAGGTAGCTACTAAGTAGCTAAGAAGGTTGGGAAAGATAAAAATCAAGATGCCGAAAAGAAGACACACAATGCCTATGAAAATTGACGGGCGCATAAAAATCATTGGTCGCATGTTCACCTCCTTCATTCATTATATCAATTTAGCTTATTAATTGAAGCGTGCTTCTGCTATAATTGGTGGCGATATGTTAGCCAAGGTAACGAGTTGTGCTGTGGTTGGTCTGGAAGGCGCCATAGTTGAGGTGGAGGTTTACATATCATCTGGATTGCCTTCGTTTACCATTGTAGGCTTGCCTGATAAGGCTGTTCAAGAAGCCAGAGAAAGGGTGAGAGCAGCGATCAAGAATTCAGGATATACTTTTCCTAATCGCCGCATCACTGTGAACCTGGCACCAGCAGATTTGAAAAAGGAAGGTCCTGCCTATGATTTACCTATAGCTGTAGGCATTTTGTTAAGCTCGGGGCAGATAGATGCTGACCCTTCCCATACTCTGTTTGTCGGTGAGCTATCTCTGGATGGTAAATTACGCCATACACATGGCATATTGCCCATGGTAGCTTTAGCCAGAGATAAAGGCTTATCTAGTGTTTTTCTGCCTCTTGACGATGTCAAAGAGGCTTCTCTGGTGGATGAGCTTCATTTATTTCCTGCAGAATCCCTAGTCCAACTTGCTGCCCATCTTAAAGGTGAAATGCCGATAGCGGAGTATCATCGCGATGGGAAGTGGGAGGAAGAAGTTCGCGAGAGTTATCCCTTCGACCTTAGCGATATCAAAGGACAAGAGCATGCCAAAAGGGCATTAGAGGTAGCTGCTGCAGGGAGACATAACATACTCATGGTGGGACCACCGGGAAGTGGTAAGACGATGCTTGCCCGTTCTCTGCCCTCTATACTTCCCTCGCTTACTATGGATGAAGCTATAGAGGTGACTAAAATTTATAGCGTTAGCGGGTTATTACCGCAAGACGTTCCCCTCATGTTGGAGCGTCCTTTCCGCTGTCCACATTATACTATCTCCCATGCCGGTTTGGTGGGTGGTGGACAATGGCCACGCCCTGGAGAGATAAGCCTCAGTCATCGTGGGGTTCTTTTTCTGGACGAATTCCCCGAATTTGGACATGCTACCCTGGAATCATTGCGACAGCCTATGGAGGACCGAGTAATCACGGTCAGCCGAGCTCAAGGCAGTGTCACCTTTCCAGCCAGTTTTATGCTGGTGGCAGCGATGAATCCTTGTCCCTGTGGCTACTATGGTGACCCATTCAAGGAATGCAAATGCTCTTCAGGAGAAATTTCCCGGTATCACAAAAGGATAAGCGGGCCGTTGATCGATCGCATTGACATCTTTGTGGATGTTCCTCACATTGATTATGAAAAGCTCACTGATGAAAGACCAGTGGAAGGCTCACAAAAAGTCAGGGGAAGGGTAAGGGCAGCTCATCAAATTCAGCTGGAGCGATTTAAGGAGACAAGACTAAGATGTAACGCTGATATGAGACCAGCAGAGGTGAAGCAATTCTGCATTGTGGAGCCCGCGGCACAAAGCTTACTTCGTGCTGCTATGAAGCAGCTTCATCTTACCGCCCGTACCTTTCACCGCATCCTCAAGGTTTCCCGCACTATTGCTGACCTTGAAGGCAGTGACATCATCAAAACTTCTCACCTTGCTGAAGCCTTACAATATCGCCACAAGGAAATAATCTAGGTGTATAGCACAAGCCAGAGAACACCACCGGTGAGGGCGAGGAGTATACCAAGCAAAAGAGCCACCCTGCCGCCTATTTGCCAGGCATTCAGCCAGGTGCGCTCAGGCTCGTGAGTTAGGAATTCCTTCAAGTCCCTTTGAGTGGATTTGGAGTTGTAATAGGTTTTTAGCTCTTTTCTATTCCAGAGCAAAAAGGTAACCCCTAGCGCAATGAAGAAGATTCCCATTGCCAGGATAGCCTGGCAGGCGGCAAGTGTCATATTTATTTAAATTCCACAGAGGCGCCTGCGGCCTCTAACTTTTGCTTTATCGCGTCTGCCTCTTCCTTGGAGACACTTTCTTTCACTGTCTGCGGTGCAGCTTCAACCAGGTCCTTAGCTTGCTTCAGTCCTAGACTAGTTAATTCACGCACTGCCTTAATGACCTCAATTTTCTTATCCCCAATGCTCTTCAACACAACTGTGAACTCTGTCTTTTCTTCTGCAGGTTGGGCTGGAGCAGCCGCTGTTGGCACAGCTCCTACAGCTACAGGAGCAGCGCTGATTCCTAATTCATTTTCCAGTGATTTCACCAAATCAGCTAAGTCCATCACCGTCATATCTTTAATAGCAGCGATGATCTCCTCCTTGGTTATCCCTTTCGCTTGTTTTTTCTCTTTTGAAGGTTTTGCCTTCTCCTTTTTCTCCTCGGTTATTTCTTCTGTTGCCATGTTTACCTCCTTCTTTATGTACTAATTTCTTGAATTCTACTGTGTAATACGAGCAATAACCTTTGTAGTGGGGCACTAAGGATGTTGTTCAGATTTAGCACAGGGGCTTGCATTTGCCAGATTAACTTAGCGATGAGGACTTCTCGAGGTGGCAAGTTAGCTAAGTCCATAATCTCGCTGGCAGCGAGCACTCGCTCTCCCAACATCCCTCCTCTGAGTGTTACCGATAACGCGGCTGATTTGATGTGCTGGCTAAGAGCTTTTACCGGCGCTAATACGTCGTCATAGCCAAATGCCAATGCTATAGGACCGTCAATAAGGCTAGATACCCCTGCCTTTCCAGTTTTTTCTAGAGCAAAGCGAAGCAGGGTATTCTTAACCACATGGTATTCAACTCCGGTGTCTGCCAAAGTTTTACGCAAATCGTTCATTTGCTTTGCCGTAGCACCTTGATAATTGGTTATGACCACCATAGTGCTGCGAGACAAATTCTCGGCTAATTTGTTAACTATCTGTTCCTTTTTTTCTCTTAACATATCTCCTTCTTAAAAATAAAAACCCGTGCCAATGACGGGTAAATTTTTAGATTTATGCCTCAGCAGGAGCTTCCTTACTTTGCTCAGGCAGCTTTAAACCCAAAGGGTACCCGCACTCATTGGCGATATTACATTATAGCAAAATTATTTAGCTAAAGCCAGTGTCGTAGTGAGGTCTAATTTGATACCTGATCCCATGCTAGTGCAAAGTGACATGGTTTTAATATATTGTCCTTTTACACCACTGGGTTTTGCTTTCAAAACGGCTTCCACTATCGCTTCCAAATTTTCAAGGAGCTTATCTCTATCGAGGCTAACCTTACCTATGGGCAGGTGAATAATCGCTGTTCTATCAAGGCGGAATTCCACCTTGCCTTTTCGGGCTTCGTCTATGGCGCGAGGTAAATCCTGGGGGGGCACCACGGTGCCTGATTTAGGATTGGGCATTAAGCCACGCCGACCTAGGATACGTCCAAGTTTAGCCACTTTAGGCATCATGTCAGGGGCAGCTATAGATACATCAAAGTCAAGCCAGCCATCCTCGATTTTCTTGATAAGTTCATCAGCTCCAACATAATCAGCACCAGCTTCCGTGGCTATCTTCTCCGCTTCGCCTTGAGCAAATACAAGCACTCGCACCACTTTGCCTAGACCATTGGGTAGCAAAGCAACCCCCCTTACTTGCTGGTCGGAGGCACGCGGATTAATTCCCATCCTCATGTGAAGTTCAACTGTCTCGTCAAATTTAGCATAATGGGCTTTTTGAGCTAGCTCAATAGCCTCCTCAGGAGGATATTTTCTCGATTTATCTATAAGGTCAGCAGCTTGCTGATATTTTTTGCCGTGTTGTGCCATTATTCTACCTCGATACCCATGCTGCGAGCTGTGCCAGCAATAATCTTCGCTGCCTTCTCGACATCAGTAGTATTGAAATCCTTCATTTTAGTCCTGGCAATTTCATAGACTTTATCTTTACTCAACTTGCCAACTGACTCTGTGCTTGGATTACCGCTTCCCTTTTCTATTCCTAGAGCACGTCGTAACAAATCAGAAGCAGGTGGCATTTTAGTAGTAAAGCTGAAGGATCTATCGGCATATACAGTTATTTCGGCAGGGATAATAAATCCTTCTTGGGAAGCAGTTCGCTCATTATATTCCTTACAAAAAGCCATAATGTTAACGCCGTGCTGTCCTAGTGCAGGTCCTATTGGTGGTGCTGGTGTAGCCTTACCCGCCAGTATCTGTAACTTGATAATCGTCTTTACTTTCTTCGCCATGCTATATTTTTTCCACTCCTAAAAGGTCTAATTCCACCGGTGTTTCTCTGCCAAACAGTGATAACAATACTGTCGCCTTCCCCTTGCTCAGGTTAATCTCGTCCACCTTACCAATGAAATCGATAAATGGGCCATCAGTTACACGAACACTCTCCCCTTTCTTAAAAGTTGTTTTAACTTCGGAAGGGGTTTCTTCCATTCGCTGTAGAATACGCTCTGTCTCTTCTGGAGCTAATGGCACTGGCTTAGCACCGGTGCTTACAAAGCCAACAACACCAGGCGTATTGCGCACTATGTCCCAGCTATGCTCATTGAGTTCCATACGAACCATTATGTAGCCGGGAAAGGCTTTTCTATTTATAGTCCGGCGTTTTCCTCCTTTAATCTCAATCTCCTTGGTTGTCGGTATGACTATTTCAAGCACCTCACCTCCAATATCCATATATTTAATGCGCTGCTCCAGATTTCTTCTTGCTTGCTCCTCATGTCCTGAAGAGACATACAGTAAATACCATTGTCCGTCTGACATCATCTGCTAACTCCCGATAACTAAAGCGGTGAATAATTTAGTGAAGGCGTAATCCAGAATGCCCAGAATAGCGCCTATAATAATGCAGAGAACAAGAACCATAGCACTCAGTCTGAGAAGTTCTTGTCTTGTTGGCCAGTGTGCTTTCCTTAGCTCTGCTATTGCTTCAGGAAGGAAGCTGAGTCTCGATTTCTTCTTAGGCATAAATTATTTTGTCTCTCGATGAAGTGTATGGACGCGACAACGGGGGCAATACTTTTTCAATTCCAGCCGCTGTGAGTCATTCCCCTTATTCTTAGAGGAGGTGTATGTTCTTTGCTGGCATTGAGTGCATGCTAGATAGATAATTTTGCGCTGTTCCCCCTTCTTAGCCATGCTTATTTGCTAACCCCGGTGAACACGCCGGCACCCACCGTTTTACCACCCTCCCTGATGGCAAACCGCAATCCTTCTTCCATAGCCACAGGATAAATTGTATTAACCTTCATGTGAGTTAAGCTATCGCCAGGCATAGCCATCTCCACACCTCCAGGAAGAGTTACAATCCCGGTGACATCCATCGTCCTGATAAAAAACTGTGGTTTGTAGCCAGTGAAAAATGGGGTATGCCTTCCTCCTTCTTCCTTGGTCAAAATATACACCTCGGCCTCAGCCTCTGAGCGAGGCTTTGTTGTCCCTGGTGCTGCCAGAACTTGACCTCTCAGCACTTCATCTCGCTCTGTCCCCCGTAACAGACAGCCAATGGCATCACCGGGTTCAGCTAGTTCAACTGACTTATGGAACATCTCTACGCCGGTAACCACTGTTTTCTGCGTTTCCTTAATACCCACTATTTCCACCTCGTCGCCGACTTTGATAGTGCCTCGCTCCACCCTTCCAGTGACCACGGTGCCACGTCCTTTGATGCTAAATATGTCCTCTACCGGCATCACGAAAGGCTTGTCTTTTTCTCTTACCGGCATAGGAATGTATTCATCTATGGTATCTATTAACTTCCATATTCCACCACACCAGGGACACTCCCTCTTGCCGCATCCGCACTCCAAAGCCTTAAGAGCACTTACTCGAATGATGGGGATTGCATCTCCAGGAAAGCCATATTTCTTCAATAAATCCCTGACCTCCACTTCAACCAAATCCAGCAATTCAGGGTCCTCCATAAGGTCTATCTTGTTAAGGGCAACCATCATGCTGGGGACTTCCACCTGGCGGGCTAGGAGGATATGTTCTCTTGTCTGAGGCATCGGACCATCATCAGCAGCGACTACTAGGATTGCCCCATCCATTTGAGCTGCCCCGGTTATCATATTTTTGATGTAGTCGGCATGCCCAGGGCAATCAACATGACAGTAATGTCTCTTAGCAGTCTCATATTCAATATGGGAAATAGCGATGGTCAACCCTCTGGCTTTCTCCTCAGGGGCATTATCTATCGACTCGAAAGGGCGAAATTCAGTGGTCCCTATCCCTGCTTTGGATAATGTCAGGGTTATCGCTGAAGTCAGCGTGGTCTTCCCATGGTCAACATGCCCTATGGTGCCAACATTGATGTGGGGTTTGGTCCGTTCATAAACTTTCTTTGCCATTTCTATTAACCTCCTTCGTCCTTAAAAGCCCACAACCAGATTCGAACTGGTGACCCCGTTCTTACCAAGAACGTGCTCTACCTACTGAGCTATGTGGGCATTATATCACTAATTTATATGGCGGGGGTAGGATTTGAACCTACGTAGCCCTTACGGGCGGCAATTTTACAGACTGCTCCGATTAACCACTCCGGCACCCCGCCTTTCCTCGTTACTTTATCATAATCAGGCTAAAAAAGCTAACCCAAGCCCGAGAGGGGAGTCGAACCCACTAACCTACCGATTACAAGTCGGTTGCGCTACCATTGCGCTACTCGGGCAACCTTTAGTTAATGATATAAAGAGGATAAGTATAATGTCAACATTCTAATATATTTACTACTATATAGCTAATAATAGTTTGTTTGCGATAAAATTAAACCGTGGCAGAAATTGAGTTACTAGCCAACCTGATAGTAGCGGCTAAAAAAATTGTGGTATTCACCGGCGCTGGGATAAGCACGGAATCAGGTATACCTGATTTTCGCAGTCCGGGGGGAATCTGGGATAGATTCGACCCTGATGATTTCACCTATCAAAAATTTGTCAGCAGTCTCGAGACACGTAGAAAACAGTGGCAGTTGCTTAGCTTAGATGCTGTTATCGCAAATATAGAACCAAATCCGGCACATTATGCCATTGCCGAGCTTTACAGACTGGGCAAACTGGATTGTGTCATTACCCAGAACATAGATAATCTCCATCGAAAAGCCGGGGTTCCTGAGGACAGGATTTTCGAATTACATGGCAATATGCAATGGGCGAGGTGCCTTAATTGCCATCAGCGTTTTCCCATGGAGGAGATTCTACCCAGAATAAAGGAAGGTATTGAGGTTCCTGAGTGCCCTAATTGTCGTGGTATGTTGAAGCCAGACGCCGTTTTCTTTGGTGAACAATTGCTACAAGGGACATTAATAGAGGCTACTCACCGTTCACAGAATTGTGACCTTTTCATAGTTGTTGGCTCTACTTTGGTTGTTTACCCCGCAGCATATATGCCGGTATATGCTAAGGAAGCTGGAGCAAAGATAGCTATTGTCAACCTTACCCCAACAGACCTCGACCAGTATGCTACTGTGGTTATCCATAGCAAAGCCGGGGAAACGCTGCAGAAGGTTATGCGAAAAGTGCACGGAAAATTAACGCAGTAGAGAAACTAAAATTTATTCTATTGCCATTGCTATTAATTCAGCAATGTCTAAATCCTTTAAGGACTCTTCCGCACCCTTGCTCTTTATGGAATCTTCGAGCATTTGCATGCAGTAAGGACAGGCGGTAGCCACTATTTCTGTTTTGGTTTTGATAACGTCTTCAATACGTACATCGCTTATCCTTTTGCCTTGCTTTTCCTCAACCCAGAACCTTCCTCCACCTCCACCACAGCAGAAGCTATTCCAGCGACTACGCTCCATCTCTACCAAATGGATTTTGGGGATTGCAGCAAGAGCTTGCCTCGGTGGCTGGTAGATATCATTGTGTCTACCAAGATAGCAGGGGTCATGGTAGGTTACCCTCTGGTTCAATCCTGAAGTTAGTTTCAGTTTACCTTCCGTTATTAGTTGGGCGATGAGCTGGGAGTGGTGGATAACTTCAAATTCGCCACCAAACTGCGGATATTCATTTTTAAGGGTATTGAAACAGTGAGGGCAGGTGGTAACTATCTTTGTAACGCCATAATTCTTTAACAGCTCGATGTTCTTGGTAGCCTGCATCTGGAATAGATATTCATTACCCATCCTTCGAGCCGGGTCACCGCAACAGCTTTCTTCGGTGCCTAGCGTGGCAAAGTTGATATTGGCGGCGTTCAATATCTTGGCGAATGCCTGAGCAATGTTTAAGCTGCGGTCTTCCAGGGATGCTTGACAGCCGAGCCACCATACTAAATCAACTTGGCTATCCTCGGAAAGATGTTTTACCTCCAACCCCTCTTCCCAATCAGTTCTGGTATGTGTCGTGCCGATGACGACATGTCCTCTAGCTTCGATGGAGGTCAATATTGGTGCAGCTAATTCGGGGACTTTGGCTTGCTCTAAAATCAGGCTACGACGCATATCCACAATCTTATCAATATGCTCTACATAAACTGGACACGCTTCTTGACATGCACGGCAAGTACAGCAGCTCCAGATGGCATCTTCAGGTATTACCTCGCCGATAAGTGAGCGAGGCGGGTCTGCCTCGGGAATTAGCAACGATGTTGTGGGCACTTTAACCTTAAGTGGATATTTACTTTCCTCCAGTAGATGCTCTTTCAGTGACTGGATTAACTTCTTGGGGGATAATGGTTGACCGCTAAGGTAAGCAGGACATGCTTCCTGACATCTTCCACAGCGAGTGCAGGCATCTAAATCCAATAGCTGCTTCCACGTAAAGTCTTCAATCTTGCCCACACCAAAGGTTTCAGCTTCCTCCAGATTGATAGGCTGTAATGCCCCTTTGGGCTCCCGACTGCGGAGAAAGACATTTGCTGGGGCGACGATGATGTGGGTTAGCTTATTGTAGAACAGTGAAATGTAGACCACAGCACCAGCAGCGAGTATAACGTGCAAAAACCATGATGCTTGATGTAAAACCAGATTTGTTCCTGTGCTGAGGCCGATGAATGCCTTGCTAATCACTAACCCGAGTGGTGACCATACATTCCAGATAGCCTCAGTGCCTGGTTCAACAGCAGCAATGCGGAAAGCTTCTACAAAGAAGCCGGTGATTACCACTGCCAAGATTAAGCTAATGGCAATGAGGTCGTCAGCACTTCTATCTAATCTCTCTTGAAATGCCCCCGGTTTCTGAGCATATCTGCGGATGATGAATATAATTGCTCCTGTGAAAACAAGGAGACCACCAATATCGTTAATAACGGACTGGGTTAGAAAAGGCGTTCCATGAACCCAGGAATGAAACCAGTAATGCCCGACAAAATCTATTCCTGCGCCAAGCAAGAGGATTACACATCCCCAGAAGATGAGGAGATGTGCTATGCCAGGATAAAGCTCCCTGAGAAATTTCCTGTGTACCAGACCTTCAACAACGCCAACCTTTATGAAATTTCCTATCCTGCTCCAAAAAGGGTGGAACCTATCTTCAGGCTTACCGCGCCGCCAAACATTCAAAAAGCGAATAAAAATAGCGTAAACAAAAATGAGAGCTACTACGAGGGCTACGGGATAAATAGCCCACGCCCCCCCTGCAACATTCCACAGAATTTCACGAAATGCTTGCATTGTTTCCCTCGCTTCCTTTCAAGATTTCAACAACCGAGGAATTATATCATAACGACGGCTATCAGAGGAAGCTCTCTACTTATCTTGTCTCGCCCTTTTGGGATATAGAGGAAGTTCTTCCAGATTTGCAGATTTGCCTTAGTGAATCTAAAAGCGGAGAATAACTCTGATTAATCCGCCATTTCTCGGACACGTTTGATATCTATTGCCTTGCCGCTATCCTCGCTTGCTTCCACTACAATAGCATCAAACGAAACCTGCCCTTTGGCTACCGAGAAGCGTTTGGGCATTTGGGTAAGAAAACGATCAATCGCATCGCTCACTTCAACGCCAATGACAGAATCTATCGGCCCAACCATGCCTATTTCAGTTACATAAGCGGTGCCCTTGGGTAATATACAGGCATCAATGGTGCCTATGTGGGTGTGTGTTCCCAGAACAGCACTAACTCGTCCATCCAGATATCTGCCCATTGCTACTTTCTCTGAAGTTGCCTCAGCATGAAAATCAACAATGATAACAGCAGGCTTTCTATCAAGCTCACCTAATAGCTTATCCATAACTCGAAATGGGCAATCGAAATCCCCTACGAAAGTACGTCCTACTAGATTAACCACCATGATGTTATCCTTGACCCAGTAACCCCTCCCAGGGGTCATTGGGGGGTAATTCAATGGACGGATTACAGCAGCATCGCTATTCAAATAAGGAACAATCTCAGGGTGGGCCCAAATGTGATTTCCTGAGGTTATCACATCAACCCCGGAATCAAAAAGTTCCTCTGCTGTGCCAGGAGTTAGTCCTATCCCACCTGCAGCATTTTCTCCGTTAGCTATTGCAAGGGTAATTCCGTATTCATCTCGCAAATGGGGAAGAATTTTTTTGACTGCTTCCCTACCTGGCTTGCCAATAACATCTCCTATCACCAATATTTTCAATTCTGTCTCTGTCCCCATCTACTTAGCGTAGTCTACTGCCGTGGTCTCCCGTACCACCACGATCTTTATCTGCCCAGGATAGGTCAAGCTCTCCTCTATTTTTTTAGAAATATCTCTGGCTAGCCTTATTGCGGTCAAATCATCGATTTCCTCTGGTTTCACCATTATGCGTACTTCACGTCCTGCTTGAATAGCAAAAGTCTTCTCCACTCCAGGGAAGCTACTAGCTATGTCTTCCAAATCCTTTACTCGTTTTAGATATTGATCCAGAGATTCACGTCTGGCACCGGGACGTGAACCGCTTATAGCATCAGCAGCGGCGACAATAAAGCCGATAATGCTGCTTGTTAAAGCTTCACCGTGATGCTCAGCAATTGCTTGAACTACTTCCGGAGATTTATCCCATTGCTTGACCAAATCAGCGCCTATCAAAGCATGGGGACCTTCTACTTGGTAATCCACTGCCTTACCAATGTCGTGAAGCAAGCCAGCTCTTCTGGCTAGCACACTATCAGCTCCAATTTCATTGGCTAGCATCCCTGCCAGGTGTGCCACTTCAGTGCTATGCAGTAAGACGTTTTGACCATAGCTGGTGCGGAATTTAAGTTTGCCAAGTAAGGTGATCAGTTGAGGATGTAATCCTGCGACATCTGTTTCGTAGGCAGCTTGCTCACCCGCATTGCGAATGATAGCTTCAACTTCAACCTTGGCTTTCTCTACCACTTCTTCAATTCGAGCCGGATGAATGCGACCATCGAGTATTAGTTTATCTAATGAAATCCGAGCCACTTCTCTTTTTACTGGATCAAAGCTAGAGATGGTAACTACCTCAGGGGTATCATCAATAATAAGGTCTACTCCGGTAGCTTGCTCCAGGGCTCGAATATTACGACCTTCACGCCCAATAAGCCGTCCCTTCATCTCATCGCTGGGCAAAGGAACTGTGGAAACTGTAATCTCTGAAACAACGTCTGTGGTACACCGCTGGACGGTTGTGGCTATAATTTCTTGAGCTCGCCTGTTTGCTTCCTCTTTTACCTGGTTTTCCCAGGTTCGAACTTGCCGTGCTGCTTCATCTTTGACTTCAGATTCTATAGCCTGTAATAAGAGCTGTTTTGCTTCCTCACTGGATATACCGGAGAGGGCCTCTAATTGCTCTACCTTCTTTTTCTTTAATCCTTGGAGCTCGCCCTTTATCCCTTCGATGTCCCTTTCTTTGAGATTAAGTTCGCGCTCTTGTTTTTCAAAAAACTCTGATTTTCGTTCTAGTGCCTGTTCTTTTTGAGTAAGGCGATTGTCTAAACGTTGTAGTTCCAGGCGGTGTTCTTTGCTTTCAGTTTCAGCGGTACTTTTGAGCTTAGCAGCTTCTTCCTTGGCTTCAAGAAGAACTTCTTTATGCTTTGCTGCTGCATCATCTAGTAACCTTCGTGCTTCTTTCTTGGCACCTCGAATTTGCTGATTCGCTATTATTTGTCTCACGAAGTAACCGGCAAGGCCACCCAGGATAAGAACAAGACAAATCAAAACATATACATAATCTCCCATTTTCCCTCTTCATTTCAGCAGAATAAAATAGATATTGCATTGCAGGTTAAATGATAATCTTTTAATAGGCTATCGTCAAATCCCTTGAAGGAGAGAGCAAAAATGAAGCAAATGAAAAGATTTTTGCGGTTTAAAGGCTAGCGATTAACAATTAAATAGTGGAAGGAAGAGAAAAAGCGAATAATACAATAGATTTAAAATCTATTGACCGACCTAGGAATCATTGAGATTACCCTTTGACTCCCTAGAAAGGAGGTGATTCAGCCACACGTTCCCGTACGGCTGCCTTGTTACGACTTCGTCACGGTCACCAGCCCTACTTTCGGCGACTGCTTCTTACCAAGGGTAAGTTAGCCCATCGACTTCAAGTATTACTGACTTCCATGGCGTGACGGGCGGTGTGTACAAGGCCCGAGAACGCATTCACCGCAGTATGGCTGACCTGCGGTTACTAGCAACTCCGACTTCATGCAGGCGATTTCAGCCTGCAATCCGAACTGAGGATGATTTTTTAGGATTAGCTCCGGATCGCTCCTTGGCAACCCTTTGTATCATCCATTGTAGCGTGTGTGTAGCCCAGGGTATAAAGGCCGTGCTGACTTGACGTCATCCTCTCCTTCCTCCTTGCTTTGCAAGGCAGTCTCCTATGAGAATTCAACATAGGACAAGGGTTGCGCTCGTTATGGGACTTAACCCAACACCTCACGGCACGAGCTGACGACAGCCATGTAGCACCTGTGACAGTTCCTGACTGGATACAGGTCGTCCTCCTTTCGGATTCCTACTACTGACATGTCAAGCCCTGGTAAGGTTCTTCGCGTAGCATCGAATTAAACCACACGCTCCGCTGCTTGTGCGGGCCCCCGTCAATTCCTTTGAGTTTTAATCTTGCGATCGTAGTACCCAGGTGGGACACTTAAGGCGTTAGCTTCGACACGGAAAGGGTCGATACTCCCCATATCTAGTGTCCACCGTTTAAGGCGTGGACTACGCGGGTATCTAATCCGCTTCGCTACCCACGCTTTCGAGCCTCAGCGTCAGGAACAACCTAGGAAACCGCCTTCGCCGCTGGTGTTCTTCCCAATATCTACGCATTTCACCGCTACACTGGGAATTCCGTTTCCTTCTGCTGCCCTCAAGTTCCCCAGTTTCAAATGACTTCTTTTGTTTAAGTCAAAAGATTTCACACCTGACTTAAAGAACCGCCTACACTCCCTTTACACCCAGTAAATCCGGATAACGTTTGCCTCCCACGTTTTACCGCGGCTGCTGGCACGTAATTAGCCGAGGCTTATTCCTCTGGTACCGTCAAATTTCTTCCCAGAGAAAAGAGGTTTACGACCCGAAGACCTTCTTCCCTCACGCGGTGTCGCTGGATCAGGCTTTCGCCCATTGTCCAAGATTCCCTGCTGCTGCCTCCCGTAGGAGTTAGGGCCGTCTCTCAGTCCCTATCTGGCTGACCATCCTCTCAGACCAGCTACTGATCATTGCCTTGGTGAGCCATTACCTCACCAACTAGCTAATCAGACGCAAGCCCCTCTCCAAGCGCCCGAGGGCTTTAATAACCAAACATCTCTTTTGTGGTTACCTTATGCGGTATTAGCTTGCCTTTCAGCAAGTTATCCCCCACTTGAAGGCAGGTTACTTACGCGTTACTCAGCCGTTTGCCACTAGAATATAGCCCGAAAGCTGTATTCCCGTTCAACTTGCATGCATAAGGCACACCGCCAACGTTCATCCTGAGCCAGGATCAAACTCTCCATACAAACCTTCCTTCCACTATTTAATTGTTAATGTGCACCATAATCTATTCTAATACTATCCTTACCAACCAAAATTGTCAACATTCTTGTTTACTCGAGCCTGAAGTTGTTTCTTCCGATTACATTAACTAGTTCACCTTCTAATTCGGTGCAGTAGGTAATCGTTAAATCTGGCATTTCTAAATTAGTTAACCCATCCTCATTGATAATGACAAGCGAGACTTTGTTCTCGCCAGGATAGTCCTTCAGGAGGGCAATGATTTCACGGAGATAGTTAATATCTAATTCATTTGTATTTGTTTGGTCAATGTTTATTATAAGGTGGCGTTTTTTCTTAATTTGGCTTTGATATTGTTGGACTTCCTGGCAGGTTAGTCTGGCCCTGCCATTTCTTATTTTTACTTCGCCTTTGACTATGAGAATATTGTCCCCTCTCCACAATTCCTTAGTGTTTTCATAAAGCTTGGGCCAAGCGGTGACTTCTATGCTGCCTTCAGCATCTTCAAGCGTTGCCACAATGAACGGGCGTTGATCACGGGTATGGAATTCCTGCACAGCAGTAACCATTCCCGCAGTTACTACCACTTCGTTAGCCCTTTCACCATTGATTTTGCCACAAGAGGTGGTGATTATTGACCCCAGCTCAGCGTAGAGCGAGTCAAGTGGGTGGCGTGAAAAACAAACCCCTAATAGTTCCCTTTCCCAGTTAACTTTTTGCTTGTCGGGTACTTCGCTATCCTCTTCCTTACCTACAATTGTGATAGGGGTGGGAGAGGGTTGAGCCCAAGAATCAAACATGGTAGTTTGCCCTGCCTCTCTTTTTTTTCGCTCCATTTGGGCCAGAGAGATAACCTTATCCAGCGATTTCAGTAAGGTTTTCCGTTTGCCCAAGGAATCGAAGCAGCCGACTTTGATTAAGCTTTCCAGTGTCTTTTTGTTGATGTTGTGTACATCGACTCGCTGGGAGAAATCGCCTATTGATTTAAAAACACTGCCCTGACTACGGGCAGATAAAATAGATTCAACGGGAGAAAGGCCGACGTTTTTGATGGCGGCTAATCCGAAACGGATGGCTGGGCTGTTTTCCCCTTGCTTCTGGATAGTGAAGTTAGCCTGGCTACTATTGATATCTGGGGGAAGCATCGGGATACCTAGGCGATGGCATTCAATAATTGCTGAACGGATCTTATCCAGGTTATCTAAGTAGGTGTTAAGAAAGGCGGTCATATATTCAACGGGGTAATTTGCTTTAAGGTAGGCATTACGATAGGCAAGCAAAGCATAACTCACGCTGTGAGCCTTGTTGAAGGCATAACCAGCAAAAGGTTCTATCAAGGAGAACACCTCTTTAGCTAACTCGGTGGATATTCCTTTCTTATTCGCTCCGGAGATGAAATTTTTCTCCTCTTTTTTCATCACCGCGGGTATCTTTTTGCCCATGGCTTTACGCAGAATATCAGCCTGTCCCAAGCTGTATCCGGCTAAAGTCTGGGCGATAAACATCACTTGCTCTTGATAAACAATGACTCCGTATGTTTCTTGGAGGATTGCCTTTAGGGTGGGATGAGGATAGCGAATAGGGATGATACCGTGTTTTGCTTTTATGAAGGTGGCAATTTGTTCCATAGGTCCAGGACGATAAAGCGCTATCATGGCAGCGATATCGTTAAAGGTGGTGGGTTTAAGTTCCTTTATATAGCGGCGCATGCCGTCTGACTCTAGTTGGAACACCCCTTCAGTTTCTCCCGCGGAAAGTAGTTGGAAGGTCTTGGCATCGTTGAGGGGCAAATTTTGCAAATCCAGAGAGATACCGCGATTTTGCTCTATAGCTTGTTTAGTCTTAGCCAAAATGGTCAGGTTAGCCAGTCCTAAAAAATCCAGCTTAAGCAATCCTAAGCGAGCAATGTTTTCCATATGGAATTGAGTCATCACAGCATGGTGAGCGCTCTTGCTCACGGGCTGTAACGGTACATATTCAGTTAACGGGGCATGAGATATCACAACGCCAGCAGCGTGAGTGCTGTAATGACGAATACCTCCCTCCACCTTCTTAGCTGAATCAAGTAAATTGTGCACTGTTTCATCTTGACAATAGATATCGTAGAGCTCTTTACTCTGCTCCAACGTCTTATCCAGTGTTATTGTTAGCTCTGAGGGGATAAGTCGGGCTATATGGTCAACTTGAGCATATGGGATACCTAAAGCTCGCCCGGTATCCCTTAGTGCTGCTCTAGCCCCCAGGGTTCCAAAGGTGATAATTTGAGCTACATGGTCAGTTCCATATTTCTGGTTCACATAGGTTAAAACTTCATCACGGCGGTCATCTTGAAAATCAAGGTCAATATCTGGCATCTCACGACGTTCTATGTTCAAGAAACGCTCGAAAACAAGCTTGTAAGTGAGTGGGTCAATATCAGTGACACCTAAACAATAAAGAGCCAGGCTAGCAGCGGCGCTTCCCCGAACACCAAAATAAATGCCCTGATTTTTAGCAAAGGAAATAATATCCCAAACAACTAGGAAATAATCAGCAAAATTTGTTTTTTGGATAATATCAAGCTCATAAGCTAGTCGCCTCCTTGCGTCCTCGCTTGGTTTGGAGTAGTGGTTTTCTAATCCTTGCCAACAAAGCTCAGCTAGAAAATCATCAGCCGTCCTACCTTGAGGCAATGATATCTTGGGCAGGTGAACCTTGGTAAAATCTAGCTCTAACTGACACATTTCAGCAATGTGCTGGGTGTTCTCTATGGCTTGAGGTAAATCGTGGAACTCGCTTTCCATTTCTTCAGGGCTTTTCAGGTAAAAGAAATCTCCAGCCATTCTTAGTCTTTTTTCATCATATATTGAGCTGTTGGTTTGTATGCATAGTAGGAGCTCATGGATAGGAGCATCTTCCTTGTTGATATAGTGAACATCGTTAGTAGCTACCAAAGGAATAGCGAGCCTTTCAGATAAGGAAATAAGCTCCTGATTAACATGCTTGAGTTCAGGGATAGGATGCCTTTGAATCTCGAGGTAATAGTCAGGAAAAGTTTCCTTATACCAGGAAGCGGTTTTGAGTGCTTCATCAAGCTGACCATTCAAGATAAGTCGAGCTAGCTCATTGTGAACACAACCGGAAAGAACGATGAGCCCGTCGCTATGAAGAGACAAAAGCTTTTTATCTATTCTTGGTTTATAATAGAAGCCCTCGAGGTGGCTTTTAGTAACGAGTTGAATTAAATTACGGTATCCCGTTTCATTTTTGGCTAACAAAGTGAGATGACAGGGATTGCGATGTGCAGGGTCTCGGCTTTGATGATTGGTTTCAGCAAGGTAAACTTCGCAGCCGATTATTGGCTTTATCCCCGCTTCTCTGGCGGCTACATAAAAATCAATCACTCCATACATTGTCCCGTGGTCAGTAATAGCAAGGCTATCCATGCCTAATTCTTTGGCCTTGGCAATAAGTTTAGGAATGCGGCACATGCCGTCAAGCAAGCTGTATTCAGTATGAACATGGAGATGGGTAAACTTCTTCGGCATTTTATTAATTATAGCATTGCTTTATACCAATGATTAGGAAACTAAAGTGGAAAAAAATTCTTATAGCGACTCTCTACAGCTTATTTATAGTGTGTTTCCCCGTTTTGCTTTGTACCACTACTGTCCGTTGTAGTGTTAACAGCATTCATCTCTATGAGTATGGCTTCGATAGATATGGTGTAAGCGAAGATACCGGGATAGACAGGGAACAGTTAGGCAATGTGGCAAAAAGGCTTGTTGACTACTTTAATTTTAGGGTAGAGACACCCCAAATGATGGTAGTTATTGAGAGTGGGGAAGAGATTCTGCTGTTTCAAGAAGATGACCAGAACCGCGAGCTTACCCATCTCGCGGATGTCAGGCGACTATTTCAATTCAACCATCGAGTTCAGTTAGTAAGCCTGGCTTATATCATTATTTATATTTTGCTCTTTTTGTTGTGGAGGAAAGGTCACTGGCAAGACTTAGCCAAAGGGATAAGGTGGGGATGTGCCCTTACTCTAGTTCTTATAGCTGTGCTGGGCATCGCCTCTGTCTTTATTGACTTTGAACAATTATTTGTCCAGTTCCACCATGTTGCTTTTGACAATCCATGGTGGATGAGTTCGGGCTATCTCCCCAAGCTGTTTCCTGAGCAGTTTTGGCAGGACATCGCCTTCTTGGGCGCCGGGGTTATAGCCGCCGAAGCCCTGCTGCTGGGTAGCCTTGCTTGGGCAATTCCATTTATCTGGAGAAAGAGGCACAGCCAGTAGCTTATTAACCACTCAAAGGGGTAAATAGGTGTGTACGGCGGACTAGGTGCAGGGGAATTCTTTAGCTGAAAATTTCAAATCAAAGGCTAAATAAATCTAAAAGGCTTCCTGAGATTTAGCCAACTTTGCCAAATTCCAGGAAGCCCTTGCTTGCCAAAAACTAGGCTGCTCAGAGCCCGGCAATAAGAACACTAGCGATATTCATCTGGGGAACACCCCCAAGGTTATGGGTAACGCCAAGCTTTACATTCTTTATCTGTCTTGGTCCTGCCTTACCTTGAAGTTGTTTATACACCTCATACATCATCCGCAAACCAGAGGCTCCAATGGGATGTCCAAAACACTTTAGCCCCCCATCGGACTGTATTGGCTGAGCACCATCCAGGTTAAATCGCCCTGCCGTGACATCATCTCCAGCCTTCCCTCTGGGACTAAATTGCAAGTCCTCCATAGTTACCAACTCGGTTATGGAGAAGCAATCGTGGACTTCGGCCATGCTTACTTCTTCACGGGCATTTTTCACCCCAGCCTCTTTGTAAGCTGCTATAGCAGCATGAGTTGTTGTTTCTAAATGCGTGCCATCATAGGAGCTATGCATTAGTTCTATTCCTGAGCTAACCGAGATTTGCAATGCCTTGATATAGACAGGGTCGGCCCTGAATTTCTTAGCCATATCGGCTCGAGTAACAATTGCTGCTGCTGAACCATCGCTCACTCCACAGCAATCATATAAACCTAAAGGCCAGGCAATAATAGGAGCGCTCATAACTTGCTCTACAGTGATTTCTCTTCTAAGATGAGCCTTGGGATTCATAGCACCATTATGATGACTTTTTGAAGACACCATAGCCAGAATTCTCTTCCCTTCATCTGGTTTGAGGTTATACCGGGCAAAATAGCGAGTGGCCAGCGTAGCAAACGCGCCAGGTGCAGTAAAATTTGGCGTTATCATCCTCGTCTCAGTTCCCGACAGCCGGGCAAACTCAGGAAGACCAGCGTAACCGGTATCCTTTAGCTTCTCCACGCCAAGCGCCAAGGCAATATCGTAAGCTCCAGAAGCGACAGCATAACAAGCTCCTCGTAAAGCTTCAGAACCAGTGGCGCAAAAGTTTTCCACTCTGGTTGCTGGAATGAAGGGCAACTTCAAGGTATGTGACAGAGGAAGTGCACTTTTGCCGCAAAACTGCTCGTCAAAGCAAGTCCCCAACCAGGCAGCTTGAATATCATTTTTCTCTATCCCGGCATCTTCCAAGCATTCCTTGAACGCCTCAACAATCAAATCGCTGTAGCCAGCATCCCATCTCTCTCCAAACTTGGTGCAACCCATTCCTATGATTGCCACTTTATCTTTTATTCCCTCTGCCATTTCAACCTCCTTTACATTACTTTTTTGTCATTCCATTACTGGGGCTGCCTTCCAACTATAGGTGGAAACCCCCCGCCCATGCTCAACGTATTTTATGCGGAAAGTCATCTCCATAGGCATGCCCACTTTCAATGATTCCGGGTCACAATCTGCAATATCAAACCAAAACCTTCCTCCACCTTCAAAATCCAATACCCCGTATATCGCTGGTGGGTTAATGGAATATGCCAGCAAATCGGCAGTATAGGTAAATAAAGTACCCTTCCTGTCGGCAAAGCAATAATCCTCCATCTCATCTATCGCTCCGCAATCAGGGTTTACACACACTCTCTGGATAGGGTATATCGGCGTGCCACACTTCTTGCATCTGCTTCCCCAGAGTCCTAAGAAGCTTTTGCGACCTCTCCATAGTGCTGATATCTGAGTAGAAGAACTCTCTTCACCACGAAATCCTTTGTCCATGGGAATCTCTTCGCGGAATGCCAGGTATTTGTCGTAATTATCGAGCATCTTCTTCCTGGCGAGCCACTTTTTAATCCCTTTATTGTCTCTTACTTTCTCTATCTGGTCGGTTACTTGAAGGAAGAGAGCATCGCTGCCGTTTCCATAGCTGACGACCAATATCTTATCTCCTGGTTTGGCTTCCTCAAGCGCAGCCACAAGCAGCACCAGCGGATAACCGGCGCCAGAGTCACCCATAGTGCGCATCATGGAATCCTGGACCTGTGAGGGGTCAGCTCCCAGCTTCGTGGCTATGGCTACTCCTGCCCGTTCAAAGTGACAGGCAATAACTATCTTAGCAAAATCCTTAATGTTTAACTTGTATTTTGTCAGTAGCCCGGCGATAGACTCAGTCAACTGCTTCTCATAGCCTTCGTCACGGCGCCACCTATCTTCCCAGGCACGTTCAAATTCATCAAAGTCTGCTCTCCATGAGTCGCTAAAATCATAGGAAATGGAATAGGACCCTTCTATACTGGCAATTACATCGGTATCTCCAAGAAGCAGTGCTGCAGCGCTATCCCCATACAATTGTTCTTGATAGCCGCCAGCGAGTTCCTTACGCAAATCAGAGGCACATACTAATATATTCTTTGCTGCCCCCGCCTTAATGGCATCACAGGCGGAAAGGATTGCTCCTGTCCCTGCTTTGGTAGAATCGGTAAAATCAGCAGTCCTGATGCTAGGTTGAAGACTAAGGGCAGTGCCGATTATGCCTGCACTTTCCCTTTGTCGGTATGGCGAGGTGGTGGTAGCGATATATAAGCCGTCTATCTTCTTCTTCTTATCAATACCCTTTAGGCAATCCCTAGCTGCTGCTACTGCCATGGTTACACTATCCTCATCGTAATTGGCGATAGACCTTTCTCCGGGCAGTATCGCCGCTGGATTAAGCCAACCCATAGCTTTGTAAGCAGTCATGCGCTCCATCCGATACAAGGGAATGTAACCTCCATAAGAAGTGATTCCTACCATGTTATTAACCTCCCTTTATTTAATTCAACCTGTTATAAATTCCCTTAAACGCCGAATTCTACCAAATTACATAGCTAGGTGTCAATCGTACATAATTTCATATATTCCCAATTCAGGCGTTTTATTAACTCACTTTGCCAGGCTAATCTGCTCTTGCAAGTATTGTTTCAATAGGCTTAATGTTGCTTCGGCAGCCGCTCTCTTGTTTTCTTCTCTATTCCCACTGAAGATATGCTCCTTGCTAAAGCTTTTACCTTCGGTGGCTAAACCAATGTAAAAAAGTCCTACAGGTTTTTCTGCAGTGGCGCCTGAAGGTCCGGCAATGCCAGTGTCGGAAATACATATATCTGTGCCGAGGAGTTTTCTACCACCCTCAGCCATCTCAATAGCTGTTTGTGGGCTAACAGCTCCATAATTTTCTACGGTCTCTTTTTTTATTCCGAGAGCGTTTATCTTAACCTCATTGTTGTAGGCTATTAAAGAGCCCTTGAAGTAGTCGGAACTGCCGGGAATGTTGGTCAACCTATCCGCTATCCTGCCACCTGTGGCTGATTCAGCGGTGCTTATGGTGAGTAGTCTTCCTGTCTTAGCTTGGTATTCCCTGAGCAAAGAGGCGATTTCTATCTCTAGGTTTGCCATTTCTAAGATAGTTATTTTAGCAGACTTAACGAAGAAATTAATCCTTCTGTTATAATTGCTTGACCTATGGCTGAAGTGTCTGATGTGATAACTTTCCTGGGCACTGCGGGAGCCAGGTTTGTGGTTACTCGACAGTTTTTAGCTTCTGGCGGTGCGTGGCTTAGCCTGGGTGATACTCAACTGCTTCTTGACCCCGGGCCGGGATGCTTGGTTCAAGCTATCAAAAGGAAGCTCGACCCTTCCAAGCTGGATGCGATTATTTTATCTCACCGACATTTAGACCACTGTGGGGATATCAATATCATGATTGAGGCTATGACCGGAGGCGGGATGAAGAAAAGAGGCGTTGTTTTTGCTCCTGCTGATGCCTTAAATCCAGATCCGGTCATCTTATCTTATTTGCAAGAGAAGCCCGAAAAAGTAGAAATTCTGAGCGAAGGCGGGCATTATAAGGTCGATGATATTTACTTTGAAACGCCAATTAAGCATCACCATCCTGTGGAGACATATGGCTTTGTCTTCCGAACGCCGCGGCACACTTTTTCCTGGATTACTGATACCAGGTATTTCGATGATTTACCCCGTTATTATACCGGCGACTTGTTGATTATAAATGTGGTCAGGTTAAATCCTGGGGCTCCTGTTGACCATTTATCTCTTCCTGAAGCAAAGCAGATAATCGAGGAAATAAAACCCAATGCAGCGATACTCACTCATTTTGGCATGACGATGTGGCGAGCTAAGCCCTGGGAGTTAGCCCGGAAGTTGACCGATGAAACAGGAATCTCGGTGATAGCTGCTCGGGATGGCATGAGATTTGACTTAGCGAAGCTAGTGTAATGGAGAGCTTCTTGGCAACGGCATATTCTCCCGAAGGGTTCCCCCTTAAGTATCGTCAGCGCTGGAGCGTTTCACTTCCGTGTTCGGGATGGGAACGGGTGGTTCCACTCCGCTCTAGTCACCAAAAAACTCTCCGAACTTAGTATAATATATTTTTAAGTGGTTGTAAACGAGATAGTTGTTGAGCAAATGTGGTTTGTATTTGAACTTGATATCCTAGATTTATAAGTCTTTGTTGAGGGGGTGACCTTTGGAGATTATTGAAGGAGTTCATCGAATCGAAGTGCCCCTACAATTTATGGTAGAGTCTGTATACTTATATTTACTGGAAGGTAATGGGGGCTTAACCTTAGTCGATTGCGGTCCAAATTTGGAGGTAACTTACGATTCTTTAAGTAGATGTTTAGCTAATATAAATCGCAAATTTAGCGATATAGATTTAATAATTATCACTCACTATCACGCAGACCATTACGGATATATTGGCGAGTTGAAGAGACTGACTAATGCCGAGACAGCAATGCACAGAATAGGAGCTGGTCTGGCTGAGAGGTATAGGTCAAATCCTGAAGGATACATGGATGAGGTTGTTCAACTGGCTACCCAACATGGCATGCCTAGGGAATATATTGAGATAATCAAACCGCTTCTTGGTATATTGCGGCGAGTAGTCTCCCCTGCCAGCATAGATAGGAGATTAGAGGACGGGGACGAAATCTCTATTGGCTCTTCAAGATATCTTGTGATTTGGACTCCCGGACACTCTCCAGACCATATTTGTCTTTACAATCCAGAAAAGAAGGTTCTGCTCTCAGGAGACCACTTATTGCAAGAGATCACCCCTCACATTGGCATTGATACCTTGAAGGGAATAAATCCCCTGAAGGATTACCTTAAATCTCTCCGGAGAATAAAAAAATATGACATTGCCGTCGCTTTCCCTGGTCATGGTCCGATAATTAAAGACCCCCAAGGACGGATAGATGAGATATTACATCATCACGACGAGCGGATGAGTCTAATGAATAAGGCTGTTACCGGGAGTCCAAAGACTGCCTATGAGGTATCGCTTGAGATTTGGGGAGAGGAACTACCCATATTCGAGAAGCCCCTCGCCCTTGCGGAAACAGTGCAACATCTTGAGCTATTGGTAGAAGAGGGAAGGCTCCAAAAGATTCTGCGTAATTCAATCGTTTACTTTAAAAAATAGCGTTGGCGTTAAATCCGTTATAAAAAGAAGAATTTAGAAACCCTTTGTTATGTTTTTTGAGCGAAACAGGGTAAAATTTTTTACGAGGTCGGAGTAATGTGGTGTGAGCCAACATCTAAAAATGTAAGGTTAGTCTAAAAGCGAAAAGGAGGCGATTTATGTATTTCGAAATTGATTCAGGAATCAGAGAAAACGAAGAGTTGACCATGTTAAGAGAGCAGACCCATAAATTTGCCGCGGAGGTAATAAGACCTGCCGCGAAGGAGCTTGATCAAATGGAGCCGAGGAAGGTGGCGCAAAAAGATTCACCCTATTTTGATGTAATGAAGCAGATGAAAAAGATGGGCTATCACAGGATGCAAGTACTTAAGGAACACGGTGGCCTGGAATTGACTCCGGATGAAATACACATAATAAACGAAGAGCTTGGTTGGGGGAGTGTGGGGTTAACAACGGCGATAGGCGTGGACTCAATACCACTGGCAATGGCATCTCTAGCAGGTTCGCCGGAGCTGATAGAGGAGGTGGTGCGTCCCTGGATGGAGGACACAGAGGGTAAATATCACGGCTGTTGGCCTGTGATGGAGGAAGCGCATGGCTCAGATTATGTAATCGGGATGAGCTATCCTTATCCCGAGGAATTCGGCAACAAAGGTTTTGTTACCGCTGATAGGGATGGAGATGGCTGGGTTATCAATGGTGCAAAGTCCTACTGGACATCTTCTGCCCCATGTGCCAACTATGCCTTCCTTATTGTGAATCTCCCTCCTCACAGAAGTATTGCTGATATAGGCGGATGCATAGTTCCATTGACCTTACCGGGCGTAACTCAGGGCCCACCAATAGATAAACTTGGCTTGAGGGATGACCCTCAAGGGGAGCTTGCCTTTGATAATGTCAGAATCCCTGCGCATTACATGCTCCTTGCTGAACCTGTTTTTGGGCGCTTCGCTACTAAAGGTGTTATCAGCTCGACGAGCTGTGGCATGGCTTGCATGTTCACGGGACTGGCGCGAGCAGCATTCGAAGAGGCATTAAAGTATACCAGGGAAAGAGTGCAAGGCGGGAGGCCTCTAATTGAGCACGATGTGGTAAAGCTAAAACTTTCTGACATGTTTTTGAAAGTTGAAACTGCGAGGTATTTCACAAGGGTAGTGTTGAGACATGTTACGGAACGAAATAGAGCTTTAACTTTTGATCAATCAACAGCGCACGCTCTTACAGCACAGGTTTACGCTACTAATGTAGCGTATGAGGTAGCACACCAATCCCGGCAACTTCATGGTGCAAATGGGCTCACCAAAGACTATCTTATTGAAAAGCTTTATAGAGATGCGACGGCTGGATTGATGGAGGATGGAGCTAACGAGGCGCTGGCCCTCGAAGCGGCATATGCCTTTCTTGAAGAGGGAAGATATACTACGGAATAGGGAGGATGGAGTGCCGAGAATACCGCCAAACGGAAGAAACAGAAATAGAAATTGTACCGGGAGGTAGAAAATGGTAGTAGTGTTTGGCTCAATGGAATGGTATGAACAGGTAAAGGAACTAGCGAACAAAGATGAGGGTTTCAAAAAAGGAACAGCAGACTGGGAAGGAGCCGTTCGCACCGTGGTGATTATGGATGAGGAGCTTTTGAAAGACTATTCCCGGGAGGAATATGTCAGGGGATTTATGAGCACGGTAAGTCTGATGAGCAAGGAACAGCGTGCCCAATTTGAGGGGACACCTATGGGAAATCTGATGAAGAAGCTGGGTTACTCTCTGGATGTGGATGTTGCCACGATAGACCCTGCTGAGTCAGCAAAGAGGTTTTCACAATTAACCCTGGATGATGTAAAAGGAGTGGAAATGCATGGTGTTTTTGAGCCTTACCATGGTATTCTCAGAGAGATGAGGCCAATAATGCCAGACGAGTATAAAGATGCTCGCCTCACTCTCACAGGCCCATATTCTGCTTGGAAGGCCTTGTGCTCAGGGAAGCAGACCAGTGTCCAGCTGGTGATGTCAGGCAAGATTAAGCTTGAAGGTGACATGTCGTATATGATGAAGCACATGGCTGCAATGAATGCGCTGACAAAACTATATAGCCAGATTGAGCTTGTGTAGGCAAAGAGAAAGTCGAGCAAAATAGTTCACTGCTTTGTCTGGAAAGGAGGTGAAGGTCGAAGGGCTGTACCTACGGTATTAAACAAAATTTAGAAAAGGGGGGTCAGGATTAGGAGAAGCATGAAAGTATTCTTGGACAAGGGCAAACGGAAATCTGACACTTTAGGTTAACAAAGAAAAGGAGGTGTACTATGGGTTTTGTTAAATCATTGGAATGGATTACTGAGAATTATCCAGAGACCGCGGAGTTCTATGATGCGGAAGTACTGACAATTTATTTTGAAACCAAGTCTGAAGTTGTAGAGCGATTGCTTCCTCCGCCGCTTGAACCGTTCGAAATACCTATCGGCTTTGTTTTCATCGCCAATTATCCTAGAACCAATTTTAGCGTGCCATACCAGGAGAGCGCACTCTTCTTACAGGCCAGACATAATGGCGAAGAGGGATCCTATTGCCTTGCGATGCCAGTTACCGACGACATGGCCTTAATTCTCGGCCGCGAAACCTATGGCTACCCCAAGAAAATCGCGAAAATCCAGCTCAAGCGCAATGGAATTGAGGTAGAAGGCTGGACAGAGCGCCGAGGGGTGCGTTTCCTAACCGCCCATGCAAAGCTCACCAGCAAATGGAACGATGAGAGCGCTCAGAAAGTGTTTGCCGAGAGGCTTGGCAACATTGATGTTGTTTTCTATAATTTCAAATATTTTCCAGCACCCGCCGGGATCAGCAGTGGGCTTGGCTTCGACTATAATCCACGTCTCATCAGGGAAGTGATACAATTGCGCCCTAACAATGTGGAGATGGGTGAAGCTGAAATTATGCTCAAGTCTTCAGAGCATGACTCATGGGGTGACGTAGATATTGTCCGAGTGCTGGGCGCGTCATACAGCATAGGCAACAACACCATGCTGCCTGGCAGTGTTGTAGCCGAAGTCGACCAGAATGAATTCGCACCGTATGCATTCATGAAGTTAGACAAGTTACGATGATGTGTAGCTAAGTACATTAGCAAAATTATTGGTAGCGTCATGATTTTACGGCTTCGCTATTGTTCTAGCGAGGATGTGGAAGAGGTTGCCCTTAGTAATAGGGGTAAGGTCTGGTCCTATACCATCGTGTATGAGGGCTACGGCAATTTAGTAGGATTGACTCCGCCTTATGCTGCCGCTTTCATAGAGTTGCCCGAAGGTGCATACGTTCATAGTCTCATAGTCGGATGCAATCCAGAGGAGGTGAAAGTTGGCATGAATGTCGAATCGGATTTTCTGGATATTGGCAAACAGCAAGTAGTATACGTATTCAAACCTGTCTCAGGATGAAAAAGGAGGGACTTTTATGAAGGTTTTGGTTACCGGTATCTCTGGTTATTTAGCCTCCGTTGTTACTCCTCGCCTTCTCGGAGATGATGAAGTTGAGGAAGTTCGTGGTGTTGACCTGCAATATCCTCAGAACATAGATACAACAAACTCAAAACTGGTGTTCATTAAAAAAGATGTCAGAGCCCCCGATATCGTAGATTCCTTTTCAGGGATTGATGTGTTATTCCATTTTGCCTTTATTGTAACCCCCAACGTTCCTTACGATGAAATAGATTCAATAAATATCGATGGCTCAAAGAATATCTTTAACGCCGCGGCAAAGGCAGGTGTTAAACATATCCTTTATACCAGTTCAATTGCGGCCTATGGTGCCGACCCAACGCACAAATTACCCTTAAAGGAAAATTCCCCTCTTAAACCAAATGAGGATTGGTATTACTCCAGAGCAAAAGGTGCTGTGGAGAGATTTCTAAACGAATTTGAACAAGAATACCCTGATATAAAAGTAACCAGATTCAGGCCGGCAATATTTCTGGGTCCAAATATTGATAATCCATTTAGCACTCTTTTGAAATCTCCGGTGGTTATGGACTTTGGTTATGATGCTAAAATTGAATGGGTGTGGGACCAGGATGTTGCCGATGCAATATATCTTGCTTTTAAAAAGGGAAAAGCTGGTGTTTACAACTTAGGTGGTGAAAATCCCTTGACCTGGAAAGAAATTGCTGAAGTTACAGGGAAAGAGACATTGGACATTGATCTAAACAGCGAAAGTGGTAGGGAATTATTTAGCCAACTTCTTACCGCGACGGATAGAGGACTTGCAGAGTGGCTTGATAAACCAATGAAATATCCTATACTGGTGGATTCTTCGAAAGCCAGAAAGGAGCTCGGCTGGCAACCGAAATACGACTCTGCTGGTGCTATAAGAGCCTTCCTTGGGCTCTAAATAAAGAGGATATTACTCAGGTGGTGAAAAAATGGCTCGTAAAGTAGTGGTTCTGGGTGTGGCAGTGACTAAATTTGTTAGGGAGGCTACTAAAAACGTGATGATATTTAAGGTATAACAGGGAAATCATTCCACTGGAGGCAGAAATGGCGGTACTTGTCCCACTTAGACCTTTAAAATATCCCTTGACAGAATTTTCAGTTTTTACAAGCACCTATTTCTAAGTAGATGGGTAGGCAAAGTCTAACCTCTAAATATTTCGTCGGCACCAGTGGTTGGCATTATGAGCACTGGCGTGGACTTTATTATCCAGTGGAGCTGGCGAAGCCAAAATGGCTGAAATTTTATAGCAAACAGTTTAATACCGTTGAGCTCAATAATAGTTTCTATCATCTGCCTACCGAGAAGGCTTTTATCACCTGGCGAGAGTCATCGCCGGAAAATTTTGTTTTTGCGGTCAAGGTAAGCCGATTCATCACCCATATAAAGAGGCTGAGGAATATCGGCTCTGCGTTGGATAATTTCCTGTCACGAGCTTGCTTGTTTCAAAATAAACTAGGTCCTTTGCTATACCAGTTGCCGCCTAATATGAAACGCAATGATGGGGTGCTGGAGAGTTTCTTGTCCATTTTACCTCAAGAATACCATCACGTATTTGAATTCCGCCACGAATCCTGGATTGATGACGCTGTTTTTGAAATCTTAAGACGACATAAAGTTGGTCTGTGTGTTTTTGATATGCCCGGTTTCACCTGTCCGCTGGTAGCTACCAGCGATTTTGCCTATATCCGATTTCATGGCAGCGGCGACATGTATGCAAGCTGCTATTCCGACGAAGAGCTTTCTCAGTGGGCCAAAAAGATTGCTCGGTTGGGCAAAGAAGTTGAAGCCGTTTATATCTACTTTAATAACGATGCTGAAGCCCTCGCTGTGAAAAACGCCCTGACCCTGGCAGGTTATTTGGAGTAGTAGTTAACATCATAAGTATTCCTTAACTTTATGGGCTAACGCCAGGGTCATGCTTTTTGTCTGGCTGAGCTCTTCTAGCGAAGCTTCTTTGATGCCTTTAACTGACCTGAATTTGATTATTAAAGCCCTTTTTCGTTTTGGTCCGATGCCGGGAATGTCGTCTAGCGATGAGGCAATACCCTTTTTGCGGCGAAGCCTCTGGTGGTAGCTTACAGCGAAGCGGTGTGCCTCATCTCGCGCTCTTTGAAGCGTGTGAAGTGCTGGGGAGTCCTTAGGAATATCAAGTGGCTCCGACCTGCCTGGTGTGAAGACATCCTCGTTTTCCTTGGCTATGCTGGCAACTGGCACAGAGTGCACTTCTAGTTCTCTTATGGCATTGACTGCAGCGTTAAGCTGACCTTTGCCACCATCAATAAGAATGAGGTCGGGAATGATCGCCCAGCTATCTTTTTGTGAAAGTGGTTCGTTCTCTTTGCCTGTGATGCTGACAGTCCTTCTAAATCTCCGCCGTAATACTTCTTGAATCATGGCGTAGTCATCGGCACCGGTTATTGTTTTTATTTTGAAACGGCGGTAATGAGCTGGCTTTGGCATCCCTTTCTCCAGGACAATCATGCTTCCTACCGCTAAGGCGCCTTGAATATCGGAAATATCATAGCATTCTATCCGCAGCGGTATTCGGGGCAGACAAAGTTTGTCTTTAAGCTGTTGCAGCGCTGAGGTTATCGTTTCTAAATTCATCTCCCTGGCTTTAGCTAGCTGCAACTCCTTGTTGGCGTTCTCAATCGCCATATTCATTAATTGTTTTTTTGCACCTCGCTCAGGAACCTGAAGTTTTACACTGTTTCCTCTTTGTCCCTTAAGCCATTCGGTGAGCGTTGCTGATTCATTCACCGGGTTTCGAAGCAATATTAGAGGTGGAATATACGATGCTGAGGCATAATATTGTTTCACGAAGCTGGTAATTATTTCATTTGGCGTTTCGTCATAGATGTTTTCCATAATAAAATGGTCACGCCCAACAAGCTTATTGTTGCGGATGAAGAATATCTCCACACAAGCCAGCCCCTTGTCCTGTGCTAGAGCAATGACATCTTGTTCTCTCTTTAAGGTGACGGCGATTTTCTGGGCCTCAATCACCTTCTCTATTGCCCTGATTTGATCACGAAGCAAAGCTGCCTTTTCAAACTGGAAGCGATGGGATGCTTCCATCATTTTTTGGTTTAATTGTCGGAGGACCAACTCCTGTTTGCCTTCTAAGAATTGGATAACTTGATTTATCATCTCGTGGTATTCCTCTCTGGTTACTGCGCCAATACATGGTCCGAGACATCGGTGAATATGGTATTCAAGGCAAGGCTTTTTATCTCTGCCAGTAATGGTTTTAGTGCAGGAGCGGAAGGGAAAGATTTTCTTTATAAGTCTTAATGTTTTGCGAACTGAGCCGGCGCTGGCAAAAGGGCCAAAGTATCTAGCACCATCTTTCTGGAAACGGCGGGTAACATAAACTCCAGGCCAATCTTCGGTGATATTTATTTTAAGGTAGGGGAAAGTTTTATCGTCTTTTAGGCGAACGTTGTAGCGTGGACGATACTTCTTTATCAGGCTGCATTCTAATATTAAAGCTTCCTGCTCAGAATTGGTAACTATAAATTCAATGTCGCTTATCTTTGACATTAATCGCTGAATTTTGGAGGGAAGATTTTTATGTTCCATGAAATAACTTCTCACCCGATTGCTGAGATTGGCAGCCTTGCCCACATAGAGCACGTTTCCCTGCTCATTTTTGAACAAATACACTCCAGGATTTGTGGGAACAGTTTTTAATTGTGGCGCTGATTTTGTTAATGTCACAGAAATATTGTAGCAACAGGGGATTGCCAGAGGCAAAAAATGTGATAAGATGAGGTAAATGAAAAACGATATTGTCGCTTTTCTAGAATACCTTGCTGATAGTAAAGGTCGTTCCCCGAATACTCTAGCTGCCTATCGCAATGATTTGAATCAATTGGTGACATTCACTGAGACAAGTGGAGGCGAGGGTGTTATTGAGTCAAACGATGAGCTATTGAAAAACTATCTATTCAGCCTCAGGGATAGGAAGTATTCTCCAGCCACGGTAGCTCGCAAGATAGCCTCAGCGAAGTCATTTTTCAAGTTCATGGTTGACGTGGGTAGAGCGAAGAACAACCCAGCGCGGGGTTTGCTATCTCCCAAGATTAAGAAACATGTACCATCTGTCTTATCTCCTTCCGAGTTTCACCGTTTGTTAGCAGAGCCAGTGAAGCTATCCACTCCAGAGGCTAAACGAGATAAGGTGATGTTAGAGTTACTTTATGCTACGGGCTTGCGGGTAACTGAGCTGGTATCGCTGGATACCGGGGACATTAATCTGGAGCAGCGTTATCTCTATTGCTCTCATGGCAATTCAAGAAGGCAGGTTCCTTTTGACTATCATATTGCCAAGCTATTAAAAGATTTTATTAACGGTGACAGATTCGAGCTCCTGTATGATGAGAGGGAGAAAGCGCTATTTTTAAATCGGCTTGGCAAGAGACTCACCCGGCAGGGATTCTGGGAAATTGTTAAGAATTATGCTGCTAAAGCCGGGCTTGGTGGCAAGGTTACCCCCCGGGCCCTGCGCCATAGTTTTGCAGCATATAAATTACAAACTGGTGCTGAACTTCGAGATGTGCAGCAACTCTTGGGGCATGCTTATATCTCGAGCACCAGGGTTTATGAGCAAATGAGGCCCACATTAAGGTAAAGTTATGTCTAAAAAAACACATCGTAGTAAGGCGAAACAGCGTGCTAAACTGGCGAAAGTAACCAGAGAAAGAAATTCACAGCAGGTTGTTTCAACCGTTGCTGAGCCAGGTGCCTTAGCTAGAAAGAAAGTTTCTGAAGAGCAGGTCCTTGTCAATCGCTATCAATATGTAATGCCCGAGCTACGGCGTATTGGCATCCTTGGTGGCTCGATAATTCTAATTCTCATAGTATTATTCTTTATTCTGGGTTAACTTGCTTTAGAGATAACTGGAGTTGGTGATTGATTTAGCTTCTGCTCGGGACAGTTTAATTGCCAAACTCAACCTGGAGATTTCTGATAAGCGTGTACTTGAAGCTATGCAGCGTGTTCCGCGTGAAGTTTTTGTGCCTGAAGATCAGTATTATGCCGCCTACGAAGACAGGCCATTAAGCATTGGCTTTGGGCAAACTATCTCCCAACCTTATATTGTAGCCTTAATGGTACAGGCTTTAGAGCTTAAAAGAGAGGATAAAGTCCTGGAACTAGGTGCTGGGAGTGGCTATGAAGCAGCCATATTAGCTGAGTTAGCCCGGCAGGTTATCACTGTAGAGCGCATATCGGAGTTAGCGGAAGGAACTAAGCGTGTTTTGGAAAAGCTTGGTTATTCTAACGTCACGGTTTACCTTGCTGGCAAGAAGTTAGGCTGGCCTGATACGGCACCATACAATGCTATCATAGTTTCTGCCGGTGCCCCTGATATTCCTCAAATCCTTCTGGACCAATTATCTTTAGGGGGGCGATTGGTAATTCCTGTAGGTTCTCGCTGGCAGCAGGATCTACTGAAGGTTACCAAAAGGCAGAGGGGAAATAAGGTGGAAAATTTAGGTGGCTGCTATTTTGTACCGCTCATTGGCGAAGGTGCTTGGGAAGAAGAATAATAAATAAGGAGGCATAAGTGGAAGTATTTGAAGCAATAAAGACAAGGCGGAGTATTCGTCATTATAAGTCTGAGCCTGTGGATGAAGACAGGATTAATACAGTACTGGAAGCAGCCCGCTGGGCACCATCTTGGGGTAACACCCAATGCTGGAGATTCATAGTAGTTAGAGATGAGGCAACGAAATCCCAACTAGCTGAAACCCTTACATGGTGGAATCCAGCCCGTTCTGCTTCTACTGTCACACAGGCACCTGTAGTTATTGTAGCCTGCGCTGAACTGGGGAAGTCTGGCTTTAAAGATGGTATCCTGAATACAGACAAAGGCGATTGGTACATGTTTGACGTAGCTTTGGCTCTCCAAAACCTCGCTTTAGTTGCCCATTCATTAGGTTTGGGAACATTACACCTTGGTGCCTTTGATGCTCAAGAGGCGGCTCGAATTTTGAAGGTGCCGCCAGGGGTAGTCGTGATAGAAATGATTCCCCTGGGTTACCCGGAAAGGGTAGGGAGAACACCACCCAGGAAGGAACTTTCTGAAATAGTATTCTATGGGTCTTACGGACAAAAATAGAATGCCCTCAAGGGAATTCGAATCCCTGTCTTCAGCTTGAAAGGCTGACGTCCTAGTCCCCTAGACGATGAGGGCAGGCAAGACTATTCTAGGGATAAATAGCCAAGCTTTCAAGGCCAGCAGGTTGTGGTAAATTAAACATCAAATTCATATTTTGAACTGCCTGTCCTGCTCCACCCTTTATTAAATTATCCAGGCAGCTAATGACAATAAGCCTGTTTGTTCTTAAATCGATGGTGGGGTAAATGATGCAGAAATTGTTTCCTCTGGTATATTTAGTTTGGGGAGGATTATCTGCTATATGAACAAAGGGAGCATTTTTATAAAAATCACGATAAAGTTGTTGTAGTTCTTCTTTGGCTAGATTGCTATCTTTTAGTGGAGCATAGCATGTGGTTAGTATGCCTCGGGTCATGGGGACTAAATGAGGAATAAAAGTTATCGATAAAGCAAGCTCCGGGTTTAGAGTTCTTAGTTCTTGTTCAATCTCAGGCAGGTGGCGGTGTCCTTCGACAGAGTAAGCGAAGGCATTTTCGTTGGTTTCAGCGTAATGGGTGGTTAGGGTCAAGGCTCTGCCAGCGCCAGATACACCTGATTTACTGTCAATTATTATCTCAGGTGAGATAATTGCTTCTTTAACTGCTGGTGCTAATGCCAGGATAGCGCTAATGCTGTAGCAGCCAGGGTTAGCTATTAAGCGTGCTGAAGCTATCTCTTTTTCATGAATTTCGGGCAATCCATAAATTGCTTCCTGTAACAAATCGGGAAGTGGATGGGTGAAGCCGTACCATTTCGGATATTCATTGGCATCCTTTAACCTGAAGTCAGCGCTGAGATCGATAGCCTTGATGTTTTGTGCTAGTAAAGAAGGCACTACATCCACACTTGATTTATGGGGCATTGCTGAGAAAACAATATCAACATCGCTATCAATATCAGCTTTTATTACCTGGTCTATATTGCCAAGGTGGGGGAAAGCCTCACCCAGCTTCTGCCCGGCAGCACTCCTTCCTGTAATAGATTTAAGCGCTACTTCAGGGTGTTGATAAAGAAGACGAGCCAGTTCGATGCCAATATATCCGGTAACATTTATTATACCCGCTTTAATTTTTGACATTAAAGGCTATTATACTATGTAATATTTGATTAAGTGAAACGATAATGTTATTTTTATCATTTAATTTTAGGGAGTAGGAGCATGCCTAAGGTTTATTTCATAGATGTTACTAATCGGGATGGTGTTCAAACTGCTCGTCTCGGTCTATCTAAGCTTGAGAAGACCATGATAAACATTTATCTCAATGATATGGGCATTTTTCAATCTGAGTTTGGTTTTCCTACAACCAGGCACGAATCCGCTTACCTCCAAGCCAATTTAGAATTGGCTAATATGGGCGTTTTGCAACCTATTCGTTTGTCCGGGTGGGTGAGGGCGGTAGCTAATGATGTGGAAACAGCATTCAGGTTTGTTCCCAATATCCGACATCTCAATCTATCAATCTCTACCTCGGAGCAGATGATTTCCGGGAAATTTCAAGGTAAGAGGAACCGAGAGGACATCCTGATGATGATGGTTGATGCGGTAGACGCAGCTAAAGCACTTGGTGCAGAGGGTATCGGTGTAAATGCTGAAGATGCCTCCAGAACCAATATGGATTTTCTCATCAAATTTGCTTCAGCAGCAAGAGAGCATGGGGCTCAAAGGTTCAGATATTGTGACACTCTTGGCTATGATGACCCTTTTTCCATCTATGAAGCGGTTAAAGTGCTGGCGGAAAATGTCGGGATTCCTATAGAGATTCATTGTCACGGCGATTTAGGTATGGCTGTGGCTAATTCTGTCGCTGGAGCTAAAGGAGCTATAGATGGCGGACAGGATGCATATATCAATACTACAGTCAACGGGGTAGGGGAAAGAGCAGGCAATGCTGACCTTATAGCAACAATTCTGGCAGTTACTAAATCGAAAGGATTTGTCGGTAAGTATCAGATGGGGAGGCGGATTAACCTGAAAAAGGCGTGGAATATAAGCAGATTTGCCAGTTATGCCTTTGGAATTCCTATCCCGATAAACCAGCCAGGGGTTGGGGCCAATGCTTTTGCTCATAGCTCGGGCATTCATGCTGATGGCGTGTTGAAAGACCCTCAGAATTACGAGCTATACCATTTTGCTGAATTGGGCCGAGGTGAGCCAGAGCTTGTGGAAACTGGCAGGGAGATATGTTCCGGTGAATACGGTGGAATATCCGGTTTCAGGCACATAATGGGGAAGATGGCGATAACGTTTGACGATAGTGAGGAAGCTGAGAAGGTTCTGGAGCTGGTGAGGTATGCTAATGTTGAAGCTCAAAAACCCCTTGTTGAGGATGAGCTGTTGTTTATCGCCAAATATCCAGAGATTGCAAAGAAGCTGCTAACGTTAACTCCACTGGAATAGTGCCCTTTATTTGCTTGGTAGGCTGAATTTGCTCCTGGATTTACTGGATATCTTCGATAAGATAGGCGAAGGTACCAGCGGGAGCAGTAATGCTGATAGTTTGCCCTTTTTGTTTATTTAACAAAGCTTTGCCGATGGGTGAGGCGATGGAGATTATGCCATTGGTGGGATTTGCCTCTTCCGGGTCAGCTAGAGTATAATGAAGCTCCCTGCCTGAGGATAAATCACGGAGATTCACTGCATTCCCAATTTTTATGTGCAAAGTACTTCCGACTTCAGTTATGACTCTTGCCGAATTTAAGATTAGCTCTAGTTCCTTTATTCTGCCTTCCAGGTGCGATTTACGTTCTCGTGCTGCTTGCAATGGTGCATTTTCGCTGAAGTCCTTGTCGGCTGCTGCCTGACGTATCTCCTTAGTGACTTCTGAGCGTTGACTTTTCAGGGCAGTTAACTCTGCTTCCACTTTAGCGTAGCCTTCCCTGCTCAAAGCAGATTGGATTTTAGAAATTTGTTGAGTCGTTGTGGCTGTTTTTGATGGTGTTTTTTTTACCCGAACATGGCTGGCTAAATTTATCTTGGTGAAGCCCTTTTTATGGATATAGCTAAGGAGGGGTCTAATTACCTCAGCGGCTGAAGGGGTAATCCGCTCAGCGGAGCCATCTATATCAAGCGGGGTAATGCTGCTTGCTTTCCTGCTCACACCGAGCCATCGCACAAGATTATAGACTTCTGTTTGTGCGTTTTGTTTCTCTTCAGAGGGTAAATTGGCTAGAAAGCTGTTAGCTACCTCAATGAGTGTAGCATCCTGCCTCGGAGTATCTTCCATTAACGGAGTAATAATAAGATAGGAAGAAGGATATGTCAATCGATAGGAAGGATCTTCTCTGGATTGCTTCGCTTTGCTCGCAATGACGGTGGAAAAGGGGCTCGCAATGACATCCTCTCTTGTGTCATTGCGAGGAGCGGTAGCGACGAAGCAATCTTTGAGGGATATGAGATTGTCATGCTTCGCTTGCAGTGACAATGAGAAGCCTTACACTGGCGGCACAATGTAGCCAATAAACTTATAGGCTAGTTTAGCCAATAGAAAGGCACAGGAATGTGAGCCTTCCTGAGGGCAAAACTCCATCAAGTCAAAGCCAACTATGTGCTTGTGGGTTGCTGCTAGCTTAATTATCCGTAATACTTGTTGCCACTGGAGTCCACCAGGCTCAGGCGTGCCTACCGCAGGCATGATTGAAGGGTCAAAGGCATCTACATCAATGGTTACATAAACATCGTCACTAAGTGAAGATAACATATCCTTTTCGAATTTTTTATCTTCTGTTAACGCGGGCATGTAAAAAACACTCAGCTTGTTCTGAGTTATGAATTGCTTTTCCTCCTGGCTAAGGCTGCGAATTCCAACTTGAGCAATAGGGCAGATTTCATGGATACGGCGCATGACGCAAGCGTGGCTATATCTGGTGCCCCAATATTCATCGAGGAGGTCAGCATGAGCATCTAGCTGTAGCACAGAGAGCTTTGGGAATGCCTCCTTAAAAGCTCTAACTGTTCCCAGGGTGAGCGAGTGTTCCCCACCTAGCCCTACCACGAATTTCCCCTTCTTAACTAATTCCTTAGTTATTAGATAAACCCTGGTGACCATTTCTTCAGGGCTGTTCATCATTGGCTCTACCTCAGGCAGGGTATGGATGCCAACTTTGTATATCTCACGGTCAAGTTCAAGGTCATAAAGCTCCAGGTATTGAGAGGCGTCAATTATGCTCTGTGGACCATAGCGAGTTCCGCTTCTCCATGTGGTGGTGCTGTCATAGGGAACGGGCAAAATAACTACTTTGGCTGATTTTAACTCAGAATATGGTGGCTCTAATCCGGCAAAGACCCTGAGGGGCAGGAATAACTGCCTGTTATCTTTCATGGTAAGCGAAGGCAGGGGTGACTGCGGCGGTGGGTTCCATTCCCGACCACTCTCGGTCAATCAGGCAAGTTCTTGACTTGACTAATTGGAATTTATCTTGAAAATCCCTTATTGTCTTTTCAACGTCGAAGTCCTTGCATGAAAAAACATCTATATTGACATAACTTTGTTCGACGAAGGTATGAATGGCGATATGGCTCTCGGCGATGAAGATAAATCCCGATATCCCCCAATCCGGTCCTACATATCTAACCACATAGGGAGGTGAAATTTTAGTCATGCCAATTTTTGATGGATAATTCTCTAGCCAGTTGGTGATAAATTGCTCATCTTGAAGGATTTCTTTGCTATTAGAATAGCCATCAATAATTAGGTGCACATTAAGCCTCCTTTAATAGTATTTTTCTTAGCTTGAAAGGACAGCATGAGCAGCTTACTGCTTTTATTCTCCGGTTCCTGCTATTCATTGACTGGCAGACGGCGGTTCAAATATTTCTCTATCAGAGCTATGGCGCAATATTTGCCACACATGCTGCAGGTTCGTCCACTGGTGGCGAAGCATTCATGAATTTGTTTCGAGTGTTCTGGGTCTAAGGATAATTTGATTTGAGTTTCCCAATCAAAATTTTTACGGGCCTGTGACATCTGGTCATCCAGCTCCTTAGCTCCCTTTACGCCTTTGACAATGTCACCAGCATGAGCGGCTATGCGGGAGGCAATTACTCCTTCTTTTACATCCTCTACTCCGGGTAGTCCAAGGTGCTCTGTTGGGGTGACGTAGCACAGGAAATCCGTCCCCGCAGCGGCAGCAATAGCGCCTCCAATAGCACCGACAATATGGTCGTAGCCAGCGCCTATATCGGTAACCAAAGGCCCAAGGACATAGAATGGCGCTCCATGGCAAAGGCTTTTTTCCAGTTGAACATTGGTGGTCACCTGGTCTAACGGCAAATGCCCGGGACCTTCCACTATAGCTTGGACATCAGCTTCCCTGGCGCGTTTCACTAACTCGCCGATTGTAATCAGCTCCTCAACTTGAGCTCTGTCAGTTGCGTCAGCTAGGCATCCAGGGCGTAAACCATCGCCCAAACTTAAGGCGAAATCATATTCGTGGGCTAACTCTAATAACCGGTCGTAATATTGGTATAACGGATTTTCCTTTTCGTTGTGCAACATCCACCCAGTAAGGAATGCGCCTCCCCGAGAGACTATATCGGTCATCCTGCCCTGGTTTTTCAGCCGTGCAATTGTTGCTTGAGTCACTCCACAATGAACAGTCATGAAATCAACGCCGTCTTTGGCTTGCTGTTCAATAACATCGAAAATCCCGTCCACGCTCATATTTACGATGGCACCGTGTTTCTCAATGGCTTCAATCCCTACTTGATAGATGGGCACAGTCCCTACTGGCAGGGTGCTGGCATTGATGATAGCTTGTCTGATAGATGAAATATCTCCGCCAGTGCTGAGGTCCATAACTGTATCGCTGCCAAAATCAATGGCAATTTGCAGTTTTTTCAACTCCATGTCTAGGTCATAAAAGTCTGGCGATGTGCCGATATTGACATTAATCTTTGTCCTCAGCCCTTTGCCTATGCCACAGGGAACCAAATTGGCGTGGTTGGGGCTGGCTGGTATCACAATGGTGCCACTAACCAGACCCTGCAGTATAAAATCTATCTCTACCCCCTCTTTCTCAGCCACATGCTTTACCTGGGGTGAAATGATACCCTGTTTGGCTAATTCTATCTGGGTCATCGTAGGCAACAAATCTAGCATAACATAATTGCCAATGCAAACTCGCAGGATAAGTGGCTCAATGTTATGGGCATAAAATCTTGTTTTTGCCAGGTCATATTTATTATTGTGTGTTAGCTGCTATAATCAACAATTTAATTATGAGGTATTATGGTCAAGAGCTTTAACGGTAAGACCCCAAGGATAGCCGGCTCGGCTTTTATCAGCAAGACAGCTTATATTATTGGCGATGTGGAGATTGGCGAAAATTGTGTGGTGATGCCTGGGGCAGTGATTAGAGCTGACCTTGGTAAAATAACAATCGGCGATAATACTATCGTGGAAGATAATTGTGTTATACACTCAGGGTCGCTTGATGGGTTTGAGGATATTGTGGTTGGAGAAAACGTAGTTATCGGACATGGTGCCGTTAACCATGCTCGCAAAATCGGGAATAATGTTCTCATTGGAATGAATGCCACCATACTTCATGATGCTGAGGTTGGTGATTTTTGTATCATTGCTGCGGGCGCATTGGTGGGGCAGGGGGCGAAGATTCCCGACAAGTCTTTTGTTACTGGCGTACCTGGCAAGGTAAAAAAGGAAGTTTCGCAGGAACAGCTATTATGGACACAATTGGGGTCAATAGCTTACATTGAATTAGCTAAGCAGTACAAGAAGGAAGGGCTTTAGTTTTCATGAGATTGCTTCGCGGAGCCTGTCCTGAGCATCTTGAGATTCTTCCCCTTCACTCAATTCAGGGTCAGAATGACAGGAGGCGAAGCGCTCGCAATGACCTCTTTCACCCTCACCCTAGCTCTCTCCCATCAAGGGAGAGGGGACTTTTGACTGGATTGCTATCCGTATGGTAGGGATGGTTCAGCTGGTTACATTCTTTCAGGGGTGGTCATACCCATAAGGTAGAGCACCTTAGCAAGGACGATTTGAGTTGCCCTGACCAGTTTAAGCCGGGCTTTGGTCAATGCTTCATCCTGGGAGACAACCCGGCATTGCTTATAGAAGCTGTGGAAAACGGTAGCCAGTGCTTGAGCGTAATAGGGTAGGTGATGGGGCTCAAGGTTGATAGCTACTCTTTCTACTATCTCGGGGAGCATTATTAAATGGCGAATCAAGGTCAGCTCTGGCTCAGTGGAGAGCAGGGAGACATCTCCCTGGCTGTAGTCTATCTCTCGTTCCCGAGCGAGCTGGAGTATGCTGGCAATTCGAGCATGAGCATATTGGACATAGTAAACAGGATTATCTGCTGACTGTTTTTTAGCTAACTCCAGGTCGAAGTCCATCTGGCTATCGGCGGAACGGGATAAGAAAAAGAAGCGGCAAGCATCTGTTCCTACTTCGTCGATCACCTCACGAAGGGTGATGAGGTCACCACTTCGCTTGGATATCTTGAGCATTTCTTTTCCGCGATGAAGGGTAACCAGCTGACATATTATCACCTTGAGCCGCTCCGGGTCTTGCCCGATGGCTTTAATTACTGCTTTCATCCGGGGGACATGTCCCTGATGGTCAGCTCCCCAGATGTCAATCACGGTGTCAAAATTCCGCTCCATGAACTTGTTGTAATGATAGGCGATATCGGAGGCAAAATAAGTGGGCGAGCCGTTACTTCTGACTAGCACATTATCTTTATCTTCGCCTAGTAGGCTTGATTCAAACCAAACGGCATTTTCCTTTTTAGCCACATAGTTTCCACTTTCCAGTAATGCCATGGCTTTGTTGTATTGCTCACCATCGTAGAGGCTTTTTTCGCTAAACCACTCATCGAACTCCACGTTTAATAAATGAAGGTCCCCTTTGATGTTATTTATTATCTTGTTAAGCCCGATTTTGGTGATTGCCTCGATTGCTTCTTTCTGGGGTATATTGAGAAACTTATCTCCATGTTCTTCGGCGATTTCCTTTGCCAGGTCAATCATATAATTGCCATAATAGCCATCGGGAGGCATATCAGCTTCTTTACCGAAGTATTGCAGATAACGAACATAGAGTGAATGACTGAAGAGTTCTATCTGATTGCCAATGTCGTTTAGGTAATACTCCTTTTCCACAAGATAACCAGCGGTAGAAAGGACATTAGCTAAGGTGCTGCCTAGAACAGCACCGCGCCCATGACCTACATGAAGAGGTCCTGTGGGATTGACGCTGACAAACTCGATTTGGATGTTTTTACCTGTGCCTAAGGTGAGATTTCCGTATGAGTCGGCGGCAGCGAGTATAGCTTCTACTTGCTTGGTAAGCCATTCATTCTGCAAGGTAAAGTTAATGAATCCTGGCGGGGCTATAGTGGCATGGTCAATCTCGGAAGGGAGTGATATTTTCTCCAATATTTTCTCAGCAATGACTAAAGGGGGCATCCTGGTTGTCCGAGCTAGCTTTAAGGGAAGGTTTGAAGCAAAATCCCCATGGGAAGGGTTTTGAGGATGCTCTATAGGTATCTCAGGTAGTGTTCCCGGAGCAAGACTACCTTCCTGTTGGGCTTTGGCTACTGCTTCTCGTAGACAATCGGCTATCTTTTGTTTAAACATATTAGCTCCATTCAATATTTCCTTGCCATACTCGGCTTAATTTCTCACCAAGGGGAGAGTCTTTATCTTTCACTGCATCGGGATTATTTTTGAACAAGGAGGTTGCTTCCCGCCGCGCTGTCTCCAGAAGTTGCATGTTTGTTATACTAGCTATTTTGAGTTCAGGCAAGCCACTTTGTTGTGTGCCAAAGAATTCCCCTGGCCCTCGCAGATTCAGGTCTTCCTCGGCTAGTTTGAAGCCATCTTGAATTTTTTCCATTAACTCAAGGCGCTCTTTTGCTTCAGGTGAGCTTCTTTCAGGGATGAGCAGGCAGTAGCCTTGTTCTTTATCACGACCTACTCTCCCCCGAAATTGGTGAAGCTGGGACAGTCCGAATCGGTCGGCACCTTCTATTAATATGACGTTAGCATTAGGCACATCAATGCCAACTTCAACCACTGAGGTTGATACCAGGATATCAAGTTCTCTATTGCGGAAGCGTCGCATCACTTGTTCTTTCTCGGCAGCAGGCATTCGCCCATGCAACAGCCCCAGTTTGAAGCTCGGAAAAACCTCCTTGCTCAGCCACTCATATCCTGTGGTAGCTGCTTTTGCTTCCACTACTTCCGATTCTTCAATCAAGGGGTAAATGATAAAAGCTTGTTTTCCTTTATTTATTTGGCGGTGGATGAAGGAATAAGCCTTTCCTCTGTATTGTGGTTCAAGCCATTTTGTTTTAGCGATTGCCCGTCCCGGAGGCAATTCGTCAATAATGGAAAGGTCAAGGTCTCCATAGATAGTCAATGCCATGGTTCTCGGGATGGGTGTAGCGGTCATAACTAGCATGTGTGGGTTGAATCCTTTTTGCCGCAATGCTGAGCGTTGTAAAACGCCGAAGCGTTGTTGTTCATCTACTACTGCTAGTCCCAGCTTAGGGAATTCTACCTCTTCCTGGATGAGAGCGTGAGTGCCGATGGCAATGTCAATTTTGTGCTGTCTGATTTTGCTATGCAGCTCTTCCTTTTCACTCTCGCTAAGGCTGCCGATAAGCAAGGCAATGGTGATTGGTTGCGAAAGAATACCACCATAACTGCGAACATTGCTGTGCTCAGCTTGCAATGACGGCTGGGATTGCAGGCTAGCTTTGGCTAAATAGTTACAAATGTTGTCGAAATGTTGCTCAGCGAGGACTTCGGTAGGGGCCATGAGTGCCCCTTGGTATCTATTATCGCAGGCAATTAGTAGCGCTAGAGTAGCAATTACCGTTTTGCCACTGCCTACTTCTCCTTGGAGAAGCCGCGACATAGCTTTTGGTTGTTTGAGGTCAAGCAAGACCTCGCTGAGCACTCGCTGTTGGGCCTGAGTTAAAGTAAATGGTAGATAACTTAAGAACTTTTTAAGTAGCACTTGGTTGATATTAAAAGCATTGCCGGGCTGACCTTCCTGCCAATTTTGCTTTCTTGCCAGTAGACCCAATTGAAGCAGAAACAATTCGTCAAAGGCTAAACGTTTTCTTGCTTCCTCTGCTACTCGGTGATTGTCAGGGTAATGAGCCTGGGTAATTGCTTGAGACAAATCTAGAAGTTGACATCGTTTCTTTATTTCTGAGGGTAGGAACTCAACGAGCTGCCATGCCCAACTATCTACAGCCTCCTTTGTCCATTTCCTTACCTGGCGGGGATACAAACCGGAAGTTAACGGGTAAATGGGGACTAATCGAGCGGTATGGATTAGTTCCTTGGTCTGGATGAGTTCCCATTCTGGAGACTCAAAAACCCGTTGTCCCTTAAATGAGCTAACTATCCCGCTAATTGCTATCCTGGCATTGGTACGAAAGTTCTTTGCCAGATAAGGTTGATTAAACCACACTACCCGGATATTCCCCGTTTCATCGCCGACAATTGCCTCTGTGCCCTGGCGATTACCCAGAGTGACCACTTTGGATTGCCATATCGTTGCTATAATGGTTTGTTCTTTACCTTCTTCGAGTTCAGCGATGGCTTTTCTCTGGCTGTAATCGATATAACGACGAGGAAGGAAGTAAAGTAAATCATACAGGGTTTTTACGCCAAGCTTGGCAAATTTAGTGGCTGTGTTAGGTGTGATACCTCGGATTAAGGTTATTGGTGAATCTAGTCCGGGAGATACTTTCTCGATTTGGCGTGTTTTACCAACCGTGGGGAGTCTACCCAGTGGTGGTGTGGTTAACTTTTTTTTCTCCCTTGCTTCTTCTACTTCGCTTATCCATTCCAGTATAGTTGCTATCCACTGTTTACGTTTGTTTACATCCCAGGAACTGTAATTAGATTTAGCTAACCCCAGATTATTAAAGCTCATTAAAAGTTCTCGGTTATCTATGACCTGTAAGACTTTGCATCCTTGGTTTTGAAGGAACTTATCCAATCCTCCGATTACCGCTTTATCGGAATATCCCTTGTTACATTCTAATTCCAGGACTCTTCGGAGTGAGTTTATGCTCGTTTCTTTGGGGGGCTGTCCCAAACCTTATTCTCCTTCTAGGGCAGAGACACTTAAGACATGGGGACCAACATGTGTGCCAACTACCGGGCTTATCTTGGAGCGATAGAAATGTTCTTGGGGCACCAGTCCCTGGAGACGCTGGCCCAGTATTTCCAGCTCGTTTGTGGTAGTAGCGTCTTCAATAGCCGAAGCCTCTACCTTTTTGAAGCTTTTAGCGAAATTTACCAGAAAGTCTATAGCTTGTGCTCGACTACGAACTCGGGCAATAGGAAAGGTGTCTCCATTCTTTATTACCAGAATAGGATTTATCTTGAGTAAATCACCCAGGAAAGCTTGTGCCTTGCCGATGCGTCCTCCTCGATAACCATGGCATACTTCAAAATTTTTATTCCAGCGAAATTATATAGTTATAGTAGGGTTGTCCGCCTTGAACTGTTTCAACTTCAACTGAAAATTCATCTTGAATTTCGCTGGCTATTTTCTCAGCTTCATCAGGTTTAGTTTCAGCACCGTAGTAAATACTTACCAGTTCAGCATTTTTAACCTCTGCTTTGTCCAGAGCATCGGTAATGACATCTTTAACCTTTTTACCACTGGCTAGCAGCTCTTTGTCATCTAAAACAGCAATAAATTCTCCCTTCTTTATGTTCATACCATTGATTTGACTTTTCCGAACTGATTTAGTGATTTCTATGGATTTCACCATTTTCATCGCTTCTTCCATAGTGGAAGCATTTTTCTCCAGATTCATATCGTAGTTAAAGGAGAGCAGAGCAGAGATGCCTTGAGGTATGGTTTTGGTGGGTATCACCTTAACATTCTTTGAGGTTAGTGATTGAACCTGGAAGGCGGCGACGATGATGTTCTTATTATTGGGCAGTAATATAACATTATTTGATGGTGCTGAATTCACTGCTTCCAGCAGCTCACGGACGCTTGGATTCATAGTTTGTCCGCCAGGGATGATGATAGTGGCTCCCAGGCTTTTGAATACTTTGAAAAGGCCTTCACCAGGAGCAATTGCTACTATAGCGGTATCTAGCGGGGGCAATCTTTTTCGCTGCATTTTGATGAACTCGGCATATTGGTCATCCATGTTATCAATTTTTATTTGGTGCAATACTCCTTGCTTTGTGGCGTAGTCAATTATCTCGCCAGGTTTGAAGCTATGGAGGTGGACTTTAATTTTAGAGTTATTACCGGTGATTACCAGGGACTGTCCCTTCTTTTTCAAGTTTTCCTTGATCTTTTTCAGGTTAAGATTTTGCCCTTCCAATAGGAAATTGATGCGATAACCGTAGGGAACCTCTACCTTGGCGGGCATCTGAGTTATCCACAAGGCTAATGGTGCGCTTGTGGGAATCAACTGCGGTTTTCGCTGCTTTAGCGTATCGGTTTCGCCTTCAAGGTAGAGTAGTGCGCCCTCGAGGAGAACACACAAACCCTGACCACCGGCATCCACTACACCTGCCTCCCGTAAAACAGGTAGCAGGTTAGGTGTGTTGGCTACCGAGCCTCTGGCTGCCTCCACGGCAGTATCAAGCGTTTTGATTAGGTTTCTGGGATTGGCTTTTGCAGCAGCTTCAGCAGCATTGGCTGAATCATGAAGCACCGTTAACATGGTGCCTTCCACTGGATTGACAAGCCCTTCATAGGCAGCTTGCGATGCTTCCGATAGCGCTCTGGCTAAAGCTTTAGTGCTAAGTTGCTTGTTACCATCTAATCCTTTGGCGAAGCCTTTCCAGAATTGGGACAGTATCACGCCTGAGTTGCCTCGAGCTCCCATCAGTGCACCCTGAGCAATGGTTTCGGCTATCGCTGAAACATCGTCATCATGGTTTTGATGTACCGCCTCCATGGCAGAATGCATGGTAAGCAGCATGTTGGTCCCGGTATCTCCGTCAGGGACAGGGAAGACGTTTATGGCGTTGATTTCAGGAACACACTTTTCCAACCAGGCAGTTCCGGCATCAAACATCTCTTTGAATCGTTGCCCTGTAACTGAATTTCTTTCCATTTCTTTCCTTTGCTTACCACATAAGTATTATGATAACATCATTATACAAGGTAGGATAGAAAGGTGGAGAGTATCTTATGAAATGTGCTATTTGTGGTAAAGGAGCTCATTCTGGTTATAGTGTGAGCCATTCCAAGAGACATACCAAGCGACGCTGGCTGCCTAATATCCATCGCGCTACTATTATAATAAATGGCAAAAAGGGAAAAGTAAATATCTGCACCCGTTGCTTGCGCACCCAGTATAAGGAAGCACGCTAACTTACCGCCTTTCTAAACATTTGCATTGCCTGGCTTATTCCCTTTTTGGCGTTAAATATACTGCTTCCAATTGCCAGGACATCAGCTCCAGCTTGGACTATGCTCGTTGCATTATCAATGGTGATGCCGCCGTCAACCTCGAGTTCAGCGTTGCTCTTTTTGTTATCCAGCATTTTGCGTAACCTCGATATCTTGTCCAGCGATGATGGGATGAAACTCTGCCCTCCATAGCCAGGTTCAACACTCATAATCAGAATCAAATCAACATAGGGGATAATTTCCTCTACAGAAGTTAATGTGGTAGCGGGATTTAACGCTACTCCAGCTTTTACGTTTAATTCCTTTATTGAGTGAATCACCCGGTGAAGAGATGAACAAGCTTCGACATGGATGGTGATTATATCAGCGCCGGATTTAGCAAATTGGGAAATACAGCATTCAGGGTGTTGTATCATAAGGTGGACATCTAACGGTAGGTTGGTCCAGGAGTGAAGGGAAGCTATTATTGGAATACCAATGGAGATGTTAGGCACAAAATGACCATCCATAACGTCGATGTGAATATAATCAGCGCCAGCTCTGGTAGCCTCGGCAACTTGCTCGCCAAGCCGAGCGAAGTCGGCACTAAGAATTGATGGCGCTAATTTAACCTGGCTACTTTTCACGTTTTTTCTCTTGTGAACTCTCTATATGCGATAATTTTCTCGCTTTTTTAAGCGCTACTTCTACCTGCTGTGGGGCAGTTCCACCGGGAATGTCTCGGGAGGCGTTTTCCTTTTTGGCTGTCTCGACCAGTAATTTAGCAATAAGGGGACGACCAAGAGCCGTGCCTAGAGGATATTGACCTTCGTAAATAGCATTGGCTTTAAGGGCAGGAAAAACAAAGGAATTAAGGAAGGGTTCTCTAGCATCGATTACAAATGCCTTTATCGCACCCAGGTTAAGTGCTTTCTGCCTGATAGCTTCGAGGTCAGCCACATTACCTATATCTACGGTGAGAGTGATGACATCCATACTATATTTGTTTTTAATCCATTTTATAGCTACTGAGGTATCCAGGCCACCGCTGTAAGCTAATACTACTTTGTCCATTCCCTTCCTTTCTCTGTGAAAATATTTCTCAAAATGTTGACTGCTTCATCTACCTCCCTTTCAGTGATAATAAGAGGAGGCACAAACCGGATAGCGTTCGGCTTTAGTTTATTAATCAGCAAGCCTTTATTAAGGCAGGATATAGTCACATCCTGAGCAATTTCGCGGTCAAATTCCATAGCTATCAGGAGTCCTTTGCCCCTTACTTCGGTAATAAAATCAAACTGCTGCTTCAGGGTTTCTAATTCGGTCATAAAATACTTTCCTAGCCGGTTAACCTTTTCAGGTATGTCGGTATCAATGATATATTTCAGGGTAGCATAGGCAGCGGCGCAAACCAATGGATTGCCGCCGAAGGTGGCGCCATGTTCACCTGGAGAGAAAACGGAGCAATGTTCCTTAGCAAGAGAGGCACCAATCGGCACGCCACTTCCCAGCCCCTTGGCTAAGGTCATTATATCCGGTTCGACATTATATTGCTCATAGGCAAAGAGGGTTCCCGTGCGTCCAATTCCAGTTTGAACTTCGTCTAAAATGAACAGGATTCCTTTCTGGTGACACCAATCCTCCACCTTTTTAAGATAGTCATCATCTGGCACATTGACTCCGCCTTCGCCCTGAATTGGCTCCAGCATTATCCCACAGGTTCTCTCATTTGTGGCTCTCCTTAGCGCTTCAATGTCATTATATTTAACGTTTACGAAGCCGCCAGGCAAAGGGGTGTATGGGTCCTGAAATTTACGCTGCCCTGTAGCTGCAGTCATAGCCAGTGTTCTGCCGTGAAAGGAACCATAGGTCGTGATAATTTCATAAGCACCTTTGAGATGAATTTTGCCGTATTTTCTAGCTAGCTTCACCGCACCTTCATTAGCCTCAGTGCCGCTGTTGCAGAAGAAAACCCTGTCAAGACAGCTATTTTCCACCAGAAGCTGGGCTAGCTTTATCGCCGGTACAGTATAAAACTGGTTGGATGCCTGGATAAGCGTTTTAGCCTGTTCTTCCAGAGCGTTTACTAAAGCGGGATGGCAGTGTCCCAGACTATTAACGGCCCAGCCACCGACGAAATCAAGATATTGTTTACCCTGGTCATCCCATATCCGGGCTCCTTCTCCACGAACTAAAGTCACCGGGAATCTGGTTACGGTGTTTAGAAATAGCTTGTCCGCCAGCTTTTGCCAGTCGTTACTTTGGGACAATGCTTGTTCCTCCAATCCCGTTCTCCATCTCATTGAGTAAAGCACGGGGTATTTTGCCATTGATGATGCGCACAATAGGAGTTGCCGAAAGAGCCTTCAGGCTCGCTTCTATCTTGGGAGACATCCCCCCGGAGGCTGTGCTACGGGCGAGCATTTTGTTTGCCTCATCAATATTAAGTCTGGGAATTATCTTTCCGGAGCTGTCGTAGACGCCATCAACATCGGTAAGGAAGATGAGTTTCTGTGCCGCTAAGGCAGCAGCTATTTCTCCAGCAGCGGTATCGCCATTGACATTGAGCAATGTTAGCTTCCCGTTGACTTCCCCCAAGCTTATTGGTGCTACCACGGGCATATATCCTGATTGTAACAGTATGTTCAATGGGGTAGGGTCAGTGGCTATAATTTCACCAGTGTAGCCCAGCTCGGAGTTTTTGAGCTTTGCCCGGAGCAAATTGCCATCACTTCCGCTTATGCCTATTGCTTTTCCGTTTAAGGCTTGAATGCCGACCACCAGCTCTTTATTAACCAGGCCGCCAAGTATTGCGGCAACCACCTTTAAGGTCTCAGCATCGGTAACTCTCAGCCCATTTATGAAGCTGGTAGGAATACCAAGCCTGGCAAGCCAATGGGAAACCTCCTGAGCACCACCATGAACCACCACTAAAGGCACCCCTTGCTTTTGGAGTGCTACTAAGTCCTTCAGGACGGTATCCCGGTTGCCTAAAGTGCTACCGCCTATTTTAACTACCAGTGGTTTCATACGTCGAGGTAACCTGGTGTTACGTTGTATATTCGCTATTTATCCTAACATATTCTTCAGATAGGTCACAGCCCCAGGCAGTAGCTCTGCCGTCACCCAGGTTAAGATACACCTTGATAGGCACTTTGTTAGCTGTTGCTAAAGATGTACGCAGCTCATCTTGGTCAAATGGTATTGAGCGACCTTGCTTCATAACACATATATCGTTCAGATAGATGTCCAGTTTGCCTTCCGTTACCTTTGCTCCGCTTCGCCCCACGGCAGCAGCAATACGTCCCCAATTAGGGTCACTGCCGTGTATCGCTGTTTTCACCAGGGGAGCGCTAACAATGGTCCGGGCTGCCTGGCGCGCATCGGTTTGATTTACCGCTCCTTCCACAATAACCTCAATGAGCTTTGTTGCTCCTTCACCATCTTGAGCTATTGATTTAGCCAAATAAGTGCAAACTTCACCTAGAGCGCTTTGAAAAGCCTCGCCGTTATTGAAGCTAATTCCAGTATTTCTTGCCAGCCCATTAGCTAACAAAAATATACAGTCGCTAGGGCTGGTTTCCCCGTCAATGCTGAGCATGTTAAAGGAAGCATCAACCGCTTTCTTTAATGATTGTTGCAGAAAATCAGCATCTATCGCAGCATCGGTGGTTATGAAGCAAAGCATGGTGGCTAATTCAGGATGTATCATGCCTGCGCCTTTAGCCACCCCGCCGAGGGTAAACTTACCTTCTTTTGTCTCAACTTTAAGTGCTATTTCCTTGGGCATAGTATCTGTGGTCATCATTGCTCTGGCTAGTTCATGACCGCCATCTTGACGGAGCTTTACTTTTGGTATCCCGTTTCTGAGCTGGCTCATAGGCAGTGGCTTTCCAATCACGCCCGTGCTGGCTACAAGCACTTCCTCGGAAGGAATGCCTAACTTTGTTGCCGTCAGGCTTGCCATTTCTGCAGCATCCTTTGCTCCTTGTTCTCCAAGGCAAGCATTGGCACAGCCAGAATTTACCACGATTGCCCTTGCCGTTCTTTGTGCCAGATGTCTTTGGGATAGGATGACCGGGGCTGATTTAATCAGGTTGGTGGTGAAAACACCAGCAGCAACACAGGGTATCCTGGAATAAAGGATGGCGAGGTCGGGTTCGTTTTTCCCCTTTATTCCAGCATGGACTGCACCAGCGAGAAATCCTGCTACCGAGGTAACTGTGCCCTCAGGAATTAACGAAAAATCCATTGGTATATTTCTTATCTGACGATATTAACATCTGATTTAGCGAAAATACAATTTATTTTTTGCTACGTAATTTATTGACAACGAGTTGTCCTGGCTGACCACATAGGTAACACTGGGCCATCAATTTTAGCAATTTTTTTGGCTCTATTATGGATCTTGTGGGAAAAATTTGAGGTAAAAATATTAAGGTGGTAAGTCCCCGGGAGCAAAGAAATTTAGTTAGAAGGAGGTCTTGCCACCAATGGCTAAGAGCCAAGAAAATAGTACCAAAATTCTGCTCGGGCCTATTGACAAGGTGTATATGATGTATTACAGTTTCACTCAATTAAATTTAGTTGTTTGGTGCGGAGCCAGACGGCCCTTGTTTTCGGGTGGTGTGCTCTACCGGGCAAGGAGATTTAAAGAGACGAGCTCCCAGAGTTTGTCTCTTCCTTTTTTTTAGGAGAGACTAAAAACAAGAGGAGGGAAAATGGCAACGAAGAAAAAGAATGTGCTTATCATCGGGTCTGCGGGCAGAGACTTCCATAACTTCAACGTCTACTTCAAAAACAATGAGGAATACAATGTACTTGGTTTCACTGCTTCGGCTCAAGTACCCGGTATCTCCGGTAGAAAATATCCTGCCGAGCTGGCAGGTAACCTCTATGCGGATGGAATTCGAATCTACAGGGAGGAGGAATTGCCACAGCTTATCAAAGATTTAAAAATTGATTGCTGTGTCTTTTCTTACAGTGATGTTACTTACCAGTACGTGATGGGTATCGGAGCAATTGTAGAGGCAGCCGGTGCCAGCTATATGATGCTTGGCCCAAATGATACCATGCTACAAAGCAAGAAACCGGTTATCGCGGTGGGTGCAGTGAGGACAGGCGCTGGCAAAAGCCAGACCTCGAGAAGAATTGTCCAGCTCCTCATGGAACATGGGCTTAAAGTCATTGCCGTACGCCACCCCATGCCCTATGGTGACCTGGTGGCTCAGAGAGTACAACGATTTGCTGAGCTCAGTGACCTAGATAAGTACAGTTGCACCATCGAGGAGATGGAAGAGTACGAGCCGCACATTGCCCGAGGAAACGTCATCTATGCCGGTGTAGACTACGAGGCAATTTTAAGGGCAGCGGAGAAAGACCCGAAAGGCTGCGATGTAGTCCTCTGGGATGGGGGGAACAATGACTTCCCCTTCTTTAAGCCTGACCTGATGGTCACCGTTGTCGACCCTCACCGACCAGGCCATGAGGTCTCTTATTATCCCGGGGAAATTAACCTGCGCATCGCCGATGTAGTGGTTATCAATAAGATTGACACTGCGGCTCCGGAGAATATCCAGAAAGTACGGGAGAACATCGCCAGGGTAAATTCGAATGCAGTTGTAGTCGATGCCGCCTCTCCGATCTTGGTTGACAATCCGGATATAATTAAGGGCAAGAGGGTGCTTGTCATAGAAGACGGCCCGACGTTGACACACGGGGAGATGACATATGGTTCGGGTGTTGTAGCCGCTCAACGATACGGTGCCAAAGAGCTGGTAGACCCCAGGCCTTACACAGTAGGCACCATCACCGAGACCTTCAAGCACTATCCGTATATCGAAAAGCTCCTGCCGGCGATAGGATATGGCAAACAGCAGCTAAAGGACCTGGAGGCTACTATTCACAAAGTCGATTGCGATGCGGTAGTTATCGCAACGCCCATCGATTTGAACCGTGTCATTGACATCGGGAAACCGAATACAAGGGTCTATTATGAGCTTCAGGAGATCGGAAGGCCGAACCTGGACGACGTAGTATCCCGGTTCGTAAAGGGGGTGAAATTATCGTGAGATAGAAACAAGCATTATGAATGCGGTATATAAAATGAACTGAAAGGAGAGAGGTGCTAGAATGGCAAAAATCGTAAATTCTTGGAACGAGTGGGATCCATTAAAGCGTGTGATTATCGGAAGGCCGGAAGGCACAAACGTTCCTGCCCCGGAGCCAGCTTGGTGGTATGACCTTCCACTTGGTGGGTTTCCTCTGGGGCAGTGGGGACCGTTCCCGCAGGAGATGGTGGATGCGGCCAACAAGCAGATGGACTATTTTGTGTCGGTGTTGGAGAAGCGGGGCGTCATCGTCGAACGAGTAGAAGTTCAACCGTTCATGATGAATGTGCCGGTTTCGAACCCATATTGGACGCAGCTTAACTGTCACGGCGTTAACAACACCCGCGACATCACCATGATTCATGGCAACTATATCATTGAGGCTACGACCTGTCGCCGCACCCGTTACTGGGAGCGTATGAATCTCCGGCCGATCTTTGAGCGGTACTTCAAAGAGGACCCCGAAGTTGTTCATTTCGCAGCGCCCATACCGATGCTTACGGATGAGTCCTATGTCAGGAACTACTACTATGACTTCGAGCATACGTGGACGGATGAGCAGAAGAAGCAGAAGCTGTACAACTGGGAGTTCCAGTTGACCGAGAAGGAGGCACTGTGGGATGCCGCCGATGCTTGGCGTTGCGGCAAAGACATTTTCCATCAAGCTTCCTGTGTGACAAACAGGGGAGGAATGGACTGGTTGAAGCGTATGTTTGCTTCGCTTGAACCTGGCATTCGAGTTCATGAGGTGCAGTTTGACACTCCACCAGACCCTGAAAAACCAAACAACTACCATCCGTGGCACATCGACGTTAACCTGATGATACCGAGACCGGGCCTCTGTATTTACAATCCAGATTGGAAGCCGCGCACTCCAGAGTTTTGGGAATTATTCAAGAAAAACGACTGGGAGCTTATTCCCGCGGCGAGGCCGGTCTACGTACATAAGAACAAGGTCTACCTGACCGGGCTGTATGAGGGTAAGTCTTGGATCTCGGTGAACACGTTTAGTATTGCCCCGAATGTGGCTTGTGTCGAAGCGCACGAGACGGCCTTTATTGAACAACTGGACAAATTGGGGGTTGAAGTAATTCCGATTCCGTACGAAAAGGTGATTCCCTTCGGAGGTGCGTTGCACTGCACCACGTTGGATGTTTATCGAGAAGGAAAGTGCGAGGACTACTTCCCGAAACAGGTTAAGGGGTATTAATGAAGGCATACTCCTGACTTGTAGCGTTAAGAGGGGTCGACTTTGGGTAAAATTCAAAATGGAAGAAAAGGAAAGTTAAAGTTAGTGTATGAAAATGTATTAATGTTTGAAGGGAGGGTAAGGTAACTATGGATTATAACATTCCGATGGGTATAGGGGTGTTTATTGGGCTTGCAATATTCCTGGGGTTAGGCTTTGCTATGGTGCGCTTCGTTCGGGGAAGCGGCAAACGTTTCATAATAGCCGGCAAGTCGCTTCCCTTTGTCCTGGTATCTGCAACACTTCTGGCGCAAGGAATGGATGCCAATTGCTCACTCGGGAACGCAGGGGCGGTCTATGCAGGTGGATTCTGGTCTGGATTCCAATTTCCATTTGGCCTGGTAATCTGCCTCCTACTTGTTGGGGCGTTCTTTGCAAAGCCTTTAAACCGGATGAACCTGATCACATTGCCTGACTTTTATTACAGAAGATACGATAGGCGGGTAGAAGTCATAGTGTCAGTACTGATGACTTTCAGCTTCCTCATACTAGTTGCGGGTAACCTGGCCGGTTCTGCCTGGATACTGAGCACGCTTATGCCGATATCGTACATCTGGGCGCTTGCCATCATGGCGGGTGTTATCTTTGCGTACACCCTGGCCGGCGGGCTGTTTTCGGTTGTCTCTACAGACATATCACAGATATATCCTGCGATACTGTCCTTTTTCATCGGCGTCATCTGGTTGCTGGCTGCCTATGGTGGCTGGCAGTACTTTTCCGGAGCAATTCCGCCTGGTTACTTCGATATGAGCGGCTTAACAAATATTGGAAGTGGTGCGCTTCTAAATTGGGGAGGCTTATTAGCATTGGGTATTGGTGATATTGTGGCGCTTGACTTTATGGAGAGAATGTTTGCTGCCAAGAACCCTGAGACAGCTCAAAAAGCTTGTTGGTGGGCAGCGGGGTGGATATGCGCGGCCGGTTTTGCTTGCTCCATGATAGGATTGATGGCCTTCCAGCTCGTTCCAGGAGTTGCTGACTACAGGATGGTTCTACCGACAATTGCCATGCATTATGTGCCTTTCGCGATAGGAGTATTCATGATGGTCGGTGTCATAGGAGCTGGGCTGTCCACGGCTGATGGCGGAATGCTAGGCGTGTCCTCAGTATGGGGCAGAAATATTATCCAGAGAAACATTCTGCAAATCTGGAGAAAAGTTTACACCACTGAGGACAGAGCGAGACTTGACCGCAGGCTTCTTAGGATTACCAGGCTCATGGGCATACCAATGATGGCAATAGCAGTCCTCATCGCCTTTCTAAAACCTGAACCCGGGATTATGCTGGTGCTTGCCTTTGATGTCGTCTTCGCCGGGTGCCTTGTTCCTCTAGCACTGGGTTTGTTTTGGAAAAAGGCCAATACCTATGGTGCTTTGGCAGCAGTGATTGTCGGCAGTGTTCTTAGACTGGTCTTATACTTTACTATTCCTCCAGCTTTAGCCGGTTTGGACACAATGATACCTCCGCTTGTCTCGCTGGCTGTCATGGTACCGGTTAGCCTGTGGACTCAAAAGAAGGACCCACCGAAGTACAAGGTGGTCCACGAGACCCCGGATGACACTTTAGTGCTGTCAACCATGGCCTAAGAGACTATTGTGTGGATAAACCAATATAGTGAATGCGGGTGCTGATTCTCATGAAGGGGAAGGATTGCAGCTATGAACACAACTAAGACTTTCGTCATCGCTCTTGGTGGCAATTCCATCCTGAGGGCAAAGCAGAAGGGGAGTGTCGAAGAGCAGTATGATAATTTGTACACCACCGCTGAACAGCTGCTGGGTCTGCTAGGGGGCGACCACCGCATTGTCATTACACACGGCAATGGACCGCAGGTGGGCAACCTGCTCCTCGCCGATGAAGCGGCAAAAAAAGTGGTGCCCCCGAGCCCCCTAGATGTCTTAGTAGCACAGACAGAAGGGTATATGGGCTACATGCTTCAAAATACTCTGGCTAATCATCTGAGACAAGCTGGGAAGCGGCACAACATTACCACCGTGATGACTCAGGTGATAGTCGACAGGAATGACCCTGCTTTCAAGAATCCCTCCAAGCCCATAGGGCCCTTCTATAGTGCAGGCGAGGGAGAGCGACTGCGAAGAGAGAGGGGATGGAGCATCATCGAAGACAGCGCTCGTGGCTACCGACGCGTAGTCTCATCACCAATACCAATAAGCATACAGCAAGCCAGGATCATCAAGAGCATGCTGGACGCCGGTGAGATAGTAATCGCCGTCGGCGGGGGCGGCATCCCGATGGTGAGAGAGGAGAATCGCAATCTGCGCGGCGTTGAAGCGGTAATTGATAAGGACTACGCCTCAGCCCGCTTGGCTATCGAGATAGATGCCGATATTCTGTTTATTCTTACTGCCGTGGAATATGTATATCGAGACTTTGGTATGCCGCAGCAGGAGGCATTGAAGGAGCTGAGCGTATCAGAAGCCAAGAAGCTTCTGAAGGACGGACACTTCGGCAAAGGAAGCATGGAACCCAAGATCCGGGCAGCCGTGATGTTCTTGGAAGAAACAGCCCCATCGCGTGAACGAGAGGTGATCATAACCCTTCCCGAGACTGCGTTAAGAGCGCTTGAGGGCAAAACTGGCACTCGGATTACCAGATAGCCCAAGCGGGAATAAGGCGAAAACGAGGGGTTTACACGAGTAGAGTATTCAGCTTGCCCCCAGAGGGCAGGTTGAATGCTGCTCGGGCCGAGTGTTTGCGAGCACCACAAATCTGAGTATGAGACGTTGCTCAATCAACAGAATACCGTACACCCTACCAGGCACTCCTAACCCTTTCTGTCCAATCACAGGGGTGGAGTCCCTAAATGTGTTAAAATGTGTTAATCCAACAGAATCACACAGGAAACGGGAGGAGCAGTATGAAAAAAATATTACTTTTGGTCTGTGCAATTATTTTCTTAGCGCCGCTTTTATCCGGGTGTTATTTATCTTGTACACCTATTATTGTAAACGTAGAGTGCGATGAGCTCACGCAGCAAAAGCATGTCAGCAGGCAAATTGATGTTTGTCCAGGTTACACCGTTACAGTATACTTGTGTTCTAATCCCAGTACTGGCTTCCGTTGGTCTGAATCTGCCGTTATTAGTGACCAATCTGTAATACGGCAGATAAGCCATGAGTTCATAGCTCCAGAAGAGCCAATCCTGGGAGTCCCAGGAAAAGAAAAGTGGTTTTTTAAGACAAGCGAAGAGGGAACAAGCACTATTACAATGGAGTACAGCAGGCCTGGGGAGGATGGTGAGGTGCAGGAATGGACTTTTACTCTGACTGTGACAACTAAGTACTAAATATAAGCGCAATATCAAATATAAAGAGCGATTTTATGTCTAAAGAATCGCCTGAATCTTGTTTCATTCTGGCAATGTAGCCATCATTTCAACACAAGCCGAAGGCACAGGATGGGTGGGCCTTCTAATGTGATATAATTCGTCTCTCAAAGATGTCGAAAACATGTTTCAATAAACCAGAGCTTAAAGGTGTAATATTCGACCTGCACGGTGTCCTCATGTTTCAGGGGAGGGTATACCTTGGTGCTGTTGAGCTAGTTAATACCTTGCGCCAAAAAGGGGTTCTGCTTCGAGTTCTATCCAATAGCACACTGGAAAGTCGGAGATCGTGCGCTGCTAAACTGAGAGAAAAAGGGGTCACCATATATGAAGATGAAGTGGTAACTGCCTCTTTTGCTACAGCCCAGTATTTGAAAACCCTCCATCCCAGGTCCTGTTGGATAATGCTGAAGCAGGAGGGGCTGGATGAATTCCAGGACTTTCACAATGATTCCGAGAACCCCGAATATATCGTAGTAGGGGACTTTCGCGAAGATTTCAATTTCCAGAATCTCAACAAGGCACTGCGGTTGCTTTCCAAAGGTGCCAAGTTGATAGTTATGATACCAGAGATAATCGATAATAGTAGTGGGGAGCTTGAGTTGACGGTAGGTGCATACGGGAAAATGCTGGAAGAGGCAGCCAACATCAAAGCCACCTATATCGGGAAACCCAATCGCTATATCTTTGACACTGCTGTTGACACTATGGGGATCACAGAAAGGGATAAGGTACTCATGGTGGGCGACAGAATCAGCACCGATATCCTCGGGGCAAGAAATGCAGGATTAAAGTCAGCGTTGGTAAAAGCAGGCGAGTTTCGTGAAGGCGACCTAGCATCGCCCATCACTCCGGACTATATCTTCGATTCCATTCGCCAGGTAGGGGAACTTTTTTCTTTAAACGACTTTCCGGCATGAGACACAGAAGTTATAGACCTTTAGGTCTATAACTATACTTCGAGCCGTTGGCCACATTCCAGGACTAGCCCTATCTCGTCACATTGAAAGTATTTCGGGCAGTTGCTGCATTCATCCCATATCTTGGATGGGAGCTCCTCTTTTTTCTTCGGTTTAAACCCAAGCTTCTTGAAAAACTCTTCTATCAGTGTAAGGGCAATTATCTGCTCAATTCCAATCTGTTTGGCATCCTCTACCAGATACCGAACGATCTTTGATCCCAGACCTTGTCTCCGGAACTTTGGGTGTATGGCAAGCGAACGTATCTCAGCAGTCTCTTCCCAGAGTCCATGAAGACTTCCACAGGCCACAATTTTCAGTTCTCCAATCTCTATCTGACCTTCGACCACGACGAAATCACGGATGTTTTCATATAGATACTTTGGTCCCCTGGGGAGCATTAGATTCGAGGTAGCGCAGCTATTGATTAACGCCAGAATATCTCCGACGTCAGAGACATGAGCTCTTCTGATGGTTAAGCTATCCATAATACTCAGCCTCTTTCCCGAAATTAGCTTCTATTTGTAAGCATCACTTTCTCCCTCAAAACGGTAAGGAGAAGCCCAGAGCTTCGATGACACCAGGAGGTAAATCTTAAGATTACTCAACATTTCTATCGCGTTCAAATTCTAGCTAGCAGGCATAAGAAGTGCTGGGTTAAGTCTAACAGACTGCACTACCTAGAGACTGCCGTCGTATATGATAAACTGGGACATGGAAAAATTCAAACTCAGGTTAATTAAGGCTGAGCTACTCACTCCATCGATAGTTACAGAACTGCTCAAAGAGGCTGAAAGCTTTAATCAATCACTTAGAGCAGGCGTAAGACACTTTGATAATCTAAAGGGCATGACTCTTTGCAGTCTTTTTTATGAAGAAGGCACAAGGACCTGTTTTTCTTTTGAGAGGGCTGTACTTCTCTCGGGAGCAAATATCATCAATAACGCAAATCCTTGACAGCTACGCTCCTAGCGTTGCTACCATTACTGCCTTTATGGTGTGAAGTCTGTTTTCAGCCTCATCGAATACTACAGATGCTTCCGATTCAAAAACCTCCTCGGTGACTTCCATACTCTCCAGACCGAATTTCTTGTAGATATCTTCCCCGACAGTCGTCTCGCGATTATGACACGAGGGCAGGCAGTGCATAAACTTCACTTTTGGGTTGCCCGTCATTTCCAACAAATTTTTATTTACTTGGTATGGTTTTAGAAGTTCTATTCTTTCCTTCCAGACTTCGGCTGGCTCACCCATGGAAACCCAGACATCAGTATAAAGAAAGTCGCAATCCTTTACCCCCTCTTGAGGGTTGTCCGTTATCTTTATCCGGGCACCTGTCTGTTTGGCGATTTCCTCCGCCTTTCGCACCAGTTCCTTGTTAGGCTGCAGACTCTCCGGAGCAAGGCAGCGGAAATCCATTCCCATTTTCGCTGTACCAACAAGGAGCGAGTTCCCCATATTGAACCTGGCATCCCCTAGATATGCCAGCTTTACCTGACTTAAAGGTTTGTCGGTATGCTCCATTATGGTAAAAATGTCCGCCAGCACTTGGGTAGGATGAAACTCGTTGGTGAGACCGTTCCAAACAGGTACGTTTGAATATTTGGCAAGCATCTCTACAATTTCCTGTCCGAATCCGCGGTACTCAATCCCGTCGTACATCCTGCCCAGCACGCGAGCTGTGTCTTTTACGGACTCCTTCTTCCTTAACTGCGAGCTCGCCGGATCCAGGTATGTTACCCTTGCCCCTTGGTCATAGGCGGCTGTTTCAAAAGCACACCTGGTCCTTGTGGAAGCCTTTTCGAAAATTAAAACGATATTCCTTCCGAGCATCCTCGGTTGCTCGGTTCCCGCATACTTCGCTCTTTTCAACTCCATAGAAAGATCCAGCAAAAATCGGATTTCTTCCGGTGAGAAATCCAGTAATTTTAGGAAGCTCCTGTTTCTGAGATTGTAAGCCATTTTTAACTCCTCCTTTTCTAATGTGCAAATAGAAAATTATTTTCATAGCTTAACTTTGCCCGGGCCCTGAGAGCCCATTTTAAGCCGGCAGCCAAAGCCTTCTATGCGCGGATATTTTACATGCAACCTTTGCTAAACTCAACTCAATTTAATGCGGAGGCTGAGATACATGGGTAACACCCGCGGTATGATTAGTAATGATACTGACTTACCGTGAGGAGTTACCATAATGAGAAAGCCAGCCAGCTTCTACTTTTTTAAAAGAAAGCCCATTGTCCTGAAGGATAGATATGAGCGCTGGAGAAAGGTTAGCAGACCTTTTAGGCTTTGCAACCCAGGAGAGATTGAGAGTATGGCTCTACAACTCTAATCTATCTTTAGACCCTGAAGAGCTCAATCCCCGGCTAACCGAATGGCTTGTTGAGTATAACTTCAACCGCCCTCACCAGTCTCTTGCCTATCTTACTCCTGTAGAGTATATTGAAAAGGAACTTGCTAAAATCCATAGTCCACTGTTACCTATGTGGTCAGCCAGCACAACACATATCATTATCATGTCCGCTGTGGTATAATATTTATGGTTCTAACGGACAAACGCCATGATAGTGGCGGCCTTGGTGGTAGGGTTGGCACTAGCGCTTTGAACCAAAGTCTGGTGCTCTCCCGCAAAAGCACCATATACCAAGTCCCTATGTTAGAGGCCCCTTCTGGAGGTCAGTTTGAAGATCGCTTTCATTGCGCATCATGTTAACTTTGAAGCAGGGCCAGCAACCGTCACCGCTCACCTAGTCGAAAGGCTTTGTGAGGATCATCAGGTTTCGGTTTTTTCTAATACTATAAATGGAATTGACTTACTCAAAGTTAAGCACTATAAGGTGCCAGCACTCAGATGTACCAAGTCTTTGGCACACATTACCTTCTTGATATCCAGTACCTTACTCCTTGCCGCTCTTTCCCTCCTCAGAAAAACAGACTTTGACATCATCCATTCGACAGGGTATGACTCTGCCTTTTCTTCAAA